>ERZ1292625.340-Hain-H41-01um-R1-340-length-74021-cov-31_pt1 | contig 74021 bp, 55 predicted proteins | sample MGYA00564400_ERZ1292625 | MGnify/ENA primary metagenome ERZ1292625 (study PRJEB36523, sample SAMEA6512639) | groundwater metagenome | collected 2019-01-08 | study: AquaDiva: Metagenomics assemblies of 32 groundwater samples | reverse complement strand
TCTGACCGGCCTGTACCAAAGTACAGAACGTCATGCCTGGCATACATAAAAAAAAGCGCCTTGTGTACAAGGCGCTTTTTCAATTCATTCGATTTATTCTTGATCTGATCTACGACCAGCGGGCCTTGCGAAACGCTTCGGTCTTCCGAAACGCCTCGGTCTTTCGTACATCCCCCGCCCATCCACCCTGCTGTTTCGCTTCACGCTTCCGGTCACCGGTATATGCGCTGTCGGCATAGGGTTTCCTGCCGGTCGAGGGCCTGGCATCACTCCGGTAGTCGGCATAGGGTTTCCTGTCGGTCGAAGGCCGGGCGTCGCTCCGGGAATCGGAATACGGCTTCCTGCCGGTCGAAGGCCGGGCATCGCTCCGGAACGAGGGGGCCTTGCTGAACCGGCGTCCTGCCGGCGCTGCCGCTCCCCTTCCGCCTGCCGACCTCCCGTTATTATAGCCGGGCCTGCCGCTCCCCTGCTGCAAGGGGCGGGCGGGCTCCAGGCCCGCGATCACCTGCTGCGGCAGGGACTGGCCGATATACCGTTCTATCCTTCTGAGCTCATCGAGCTCCCGAAAGGACACGAACGAAATGGCGATGCCCGTGGCTCCTGCGCGGCCGGTGCGGCCGATGCGATGGACGTAGTCCTCGGCGTTCTTCGGCAGATCGTAGTTGATCACGTGGGTGATGCCTGTAACATCAAGGCCTCTGGCCGCCACGTCCGTGGCCACGAGCAGGCGTATCTTGCCGCGCCGCATGTTCATGATGGTACGGTTGCGCGCGCCCTGGGTCATGTCCCCGTGCAGGGCCTCGGCCGAGTGGCCCCGGGAAGCGAGTTCCCGCGCCAACTGATCGGCATTTCGCTTGGTGGACGAGAATATGATCGCCCGCGTCATGCCGCTGTCGGCGATAAGATGGTTCAGGAGCCGGTTCTTGTGCTGCATGTCGTCGGCGGTATGGAGGCGCTGCTCGATCTGTTCGAGCGTCGCCTTTTTTCCGGCGACGGCGATCCGCACCGGTTCCTTCATCAGGCGCTTGGCCAGTTTTTCCATGGCCCCGTCCCAGGTCGCCGTGAACAGCAGCGTCTGGCGCCCTTCCGGCGTTGCGGCGGCAATGGTGCTTACGGCCTCGCTGAAACCCATGTCCAGCATGCGGTCCGCCTCGTCAAGGACGAGGAGCTCCACGCGGGCCATGCTGATGCGCCCCGATTCGAGATGGTCGATAAGCCGGCCCGGCGTGGCGACAATGATGTCCACCGGCTGGGCCAGGAGCCGCTGCTGCTCGAAATAGGGCATGCCGCCCAGGATGGCGCCGGTGCGCAGGCGCATGAACTTCCCATAGGTGCGGACCGCTTCGGTTATCTGGTTGGCAAGCTCCCGGGTCGGCGTGAGCACGAGGATGCGGGGGCCCTTGCCCTTGGCGGTCGAGGGGACGGTGAGGCGCTGGAGCGCCGGCAGCACGAATGCCGCCGTCTTGCCCGTGCCTGTCTGTGCCGACGCGATGAGGTCCTTCCCGGCAATGGCCTGGGGGATCGCCTGCTCCTGAATGGGCGTCGCAGACGTGTAGCCGCAGAGGTTCACTGCTTTGAGGATCGTTGGTGCGAGATTCATGGTATCAAAAGACATACTGCTCCTTGTAGGGTCTGTTCCCGGGACAAGGATGTCCGGTACAGGACCAGTTAAGAGGTTTGCGTGCGTGCCGCAGGGATACACCGTATCCCTGAACGCGAGGACGGCGACAGCACCGATATGACCGGCATAACACATCGTTCGCCAACCATACGGACCGCCGCAATTTCAGTTTAAGAGGAAACGGAAAGCAAGGGGGGTTAGTGATCGATGAAAGGGGACGCTAAGGAAGGGGGAAGGTCGTAAGAGCTTCTTGTATTTCCTGTCCCGTTGTTTTACAGTCAGACGCATTATACAGGTTCATGCATGAAATGCAAGCCTTATTTGAGTGATTTCCCCGATTTTTCCGCATGGTGGCGACAGACCGGTCCCCGTTCCCGCCGTAAGACGCCGAAATAACAGGTGGTTCTGACGGGCCGGGACGGCAATCGTGGCCCCATAAGAGGTTTGTACAGCGCCGCACGTGGAGCCCCCACCGGCAGGAGCCGGTGGCTCCCTTCAAGAACGCGACCTCCCGCGAATTCCGCATTCCTCCCCCGGCGGGAGCCGGGGGATTCCAATTCGCAGGGATTGATCACGCATACACCGCGCGGTCTCCGGCCGCGATCATTGGTAACGTCAATCGGTTGCGATGCCCGTATCGTCAAGCGTTGAGCGGCAACGTAACGGGCTCGGCCGAACAACGTAACCTTCAATGGACGAAACGGGCCTCGTTACCGTAACCGAACGATGAAGATCGCTTAAACACTCGCGCGATACCCCTTGGGGACATTACGAAGACTCTCTTTTGTTGACTTTACTGAATACTTTCGTTACATTAGTACATCCAAGCGCCAGAGGAGCATTTACCCGTGTCACCCCTTAAAGGCTATCAAAGCAAGATCGTCGTCCTCCTCACCCAGCAAGAGCTGATCCTTGCCGAACTCTACCGCTTCTATGCAGGCCTGTACCCCGACCTGCGGGACTTTTGGAGCGAACTCTCCCGGGAGCAGATGGAGCATGCCACGTGGATCGAGTACTGCTATAAGAAGGCCGAGGAAGGCGCATTGAGCTTTGAGGAAGGAAAGATCAAGACCTACACCGTGGAATCCTTCGTCAAGTATCTTGAAGAGAACCTAGCCAAGGTGAAAGAAAAGGCTCCTTCGCCGCAGGGCGCCTTCTCCCTGGCCCTGGGCATCGAGAATTCACTGCTCATCAAACGGGTCTTCGATCACTTCCAGAGCGGAGACCATGAGCTCACCACCCTCCTCGGGTCCCTCCGGGAAAAGAAGAAGGAACACCTCAAACGCCTTGAGATCCAGGCAACCCCTTTTGCAAATCCTTCCCGCAGGGGACGATGATCAGCTCCGAGGCCGATGCATACAGATGATTAAGGAGGGATACCATGACACGAGATCGGTCAAGATCCTACATGCGTTCCGGAATGATCATCCTTTTGGCGATCTTCACCCTGCCCGTGCTGTTGAGTGCGTCCTCTGCGCAAACCGTCATCGATGCATGGGACACGGTCAAGGTGCCGCCCGCGCCTGAGCTGAAGCCGGTCACAGCGGATCCGAAGACGACCGCCCTGCTGCTGCTCGACTTCAACAAACAGACCTGCAATGCCGAGCGCCGGCCGCGGTGCATTGCGACGATACCCAATGTGAAAAAGCTCCTGGCCGAAGCCCGCGCCAAGGGTGTTGCGGTGATCTACAGCCTTTCCGCGGGAGCCGTGGTCACGGACGTCGCCCAGGAGCTTGCCGCCGTGCCGGGAGATCCTGTAGTGATCTCGGGCCCTGACAAATTCCTCGGCACGGACCTTGAGAAGCTCCTCAAGGAGCGCAACATAGCAACGGTCATTGTCGCCGGGACCGCTGCCCACGGCGCCGTGCTCTATACGGCAAGCGGTGCGGCTCTTCGCGGCATGCGCGTGATCGTGCCTGCCGACGGGATCTCCGCGGAGACCCTGTATCCTGAGCAGTATGTCGTATGGAACCTGGCGAACGCGCCCCGGGTCTCGGTCCAGACGACCTTGAGCAGGACCGACCTGATCAGGTTCTAAGCGATATTGCCGAACCGATCCCGGTCGCAGAGAACTGTTCTGACGAGGTATCCATGCGTCGTTCTTCACGTTTGATCGCACTTTTCATCGGCATCCTCGCACTCTTGCCCCCTCTCACGGCACATGCCCTTACCCTTCAGGAGGGCCTCAAGATCGTCACCGAGAACGGACGGGACGTGGCCATCGCGCGCTCGGACGAGGAGGTAGCCAAGGGGGCGGTGTCCCTCGCGCGTTCACCCTGGCTCCCCTCGGTGGATCTCTACGGCAGGGAGACCTGGCTCAGGAACCAGCCCGAGGCGAAAACCCCCTTCGGGCCCCTGCCGACGTCCCAGGACCGGTTCACGACCTACGGCTTCAAGGCCACCCAGCTCCTCTACGATTTCGGCAAAACATCCTCGTCCATCAGCGCCGCGCAATTCGGCCTGAAGGCGCGTGAGGCCGGGACCTTCCGCATCCGGAACCGCGCGGCGGTGGAGTTCATCGTCGCCTATTTCGATCTCCTCGAGGCGGAAGAGCTGCTCAAGGTGGCCCAGGAGGAGGTGACGCGTTACGAGGCGCACCGTAAGGACGCTGCCGCCCGCCACAAGGCCGGCGTGGTAACGCGGAATGAAGTGCTCCAGGCCGACGTCCTGCTGGCGGACTCGAAGCAGCGCCTGCTCACCGCCGGGCACAACGAATCCCTCCGGACATCGAAGATCAACAGCATCCTGATGATGCCGCTGAACGGTGTCGTACACGCGTCGGATATCGTCGAGACGACCTTTTTCGCCGTTACGCTGGAGCAGGCATGGGCCGAGGCCGAGCAGTCGAACCCGGACCTCCGGGACCTCGACGCACGGGTCCGCGCGAAGGGAGAGAACGTCAGCTCCGCGCGGGCGGAATACCTCCCCTCGGTCTACGTGTCGGGAGGATATGAGAACAGCGAGAACCGGTACCAGGTCCACGAGGACAACTGGTCCGTCATCGCCGGCGTGAACATCAACCTCTTCGGCGGCGGCGCGACCTCCTCGCGGGTCAGCATGGCAAAGGGCGAGCTTTCGTCGCTTCGGTTCAGCAGGGAAAAGCTCCTTGACGCGGTACGGCTCGAGGTGAAGGCTGCCTGGCTCGACTACGAAAGCTCCACGGCGAAGGTCCAGGTCGCAGCAAGCGCGGTGACCCAGGCTGCGGAGAACCTCCGGCTCCAGCGGCTTCGCTACCAGGAGGGTGTCGGCACCTCCACGGAGGTGCTGGACGCGGTGACGCTCATGACGACGGCCGAGACCAATGCCTGGAAGGCGAAGTTCGGCGTCAGGCGGGCCGAGGCTGCGCTGCTGTACACCATGGGCAGGGACCTGGCGGGCGCGTACGGCGCAACGGGAAATTCCAAATAACAAACCCCAAAATACAAATACATTCCAAGTTCCAATGTTCGAAAGATCGGATTTTCGGCGTTTGATGCTTGGAGCTTATTTGTGATTTGGTGCTTGTGATTTGACAATTGCATGAGTGGAAGGGGTATTACGCATGGCAGAGCAGCAGGCTGCATCGAACGGAGCGAATAAGAAGAAGGCCTTCCTGATCGTCGGCGCGGTCGTGGCCCTCGGCCTGATGATCGGATATTTCTACAATTCCTACCGGAAGACCCACGTCGCGACCGATGACGCATTCATCGAAGGGAACATCCACACCATCGCCGCCCGCGTCGGCGGCAGCGTCAGGACCGTCGCGGTCGCTGACAACCAGCAGGTGAAGCGCGGCGACGTCCTCGTCGAGCTCGATCCCGCCGATTACCGCTCGAAGGCCGAGGCGGGCCGGGCGAATTTGGAGCTCCAGCGCGCCACCCTGCGCCTCGCCGAGAGCGAGCGCAAGCGCGCAAAGACGCTGTATGACGAGAATGTCAGCTCTGCGGACCGCTTCGACAAGGCGGTCTCGGCCCACGAGATCGCCCTGGCACAGGTGAGGCTTGCCGAGGAGCAGTTCCGGCAGGCGGAGCTCAACCTGGGCTACACCCGGATCGTTGCGCCGGCGGCCGGGTACATCACGCGGAAGTCCGTCCAAACGGGCAACCAGGTCTCGACCGGCCAGCCCCTGATGGCGGTGGTCGACCTGGACAATCTCTACGTCGTCGCCAACTACAAGGAGACCGAGATGGAACGCATCCGGCCGGGCCTGCCGGTCAGGATCATGGTGGATGCCTACCCCGGAAAGGTCTACACCGGGAAGGTGGACAGCATCATGGCCGGGACCGGCGTCAGTTTCTCCCTCTTCCCCGCCGAGAACGCGACGGGAAACTACGTGAAGGTCGTCCAGCGCATCCCGGTCAAGATCGCGCTGGATCCGGACGCGGACAAGGACCGCCTCCTCCGCGTCGGGATGTCCGTCGTCCCGACGGTGCTGGCAAAGTAACTAACCTGGCTGTAAAAACCGGAAGAAACGCGTCTGTAACCACAGGCGGCTGCGCCGCACACGGATAAAGAAACTCAGCAATCTGCGTTCATCTGTGTGTCCCGACGATGTCGGGACCCGTGGTTCCACTCGAGTTGTTGTTCTTCCCATTTTGACCGCGAAGGAACTGCGATGAAACCAGGAACGAGCCGCGGCCTCATCGCTTTCACGGTGATGCTGCCGACGCTGATCGAGATCATCGACACGTCCATCGTCAACGTGTCCCTCGACCATATTCGCGGTTCGCTCTCCGCCGGCTACGATGAGGCCACCTGGACCATCACCGCCTACCTTGTCTCGAACGCCATCGTCATCCCCATGGCGAGCTGGCTCGCCCGGCTCTTCGGCAGGAAGAACTACCAGATCGCCTCCATCGCCCTCTTCACGTTCAGCTCCTTCATGTGCGGCTCAGCCTGGAGCCTGAACAGCCTCGTGTTCTTCCGCATCCTCCAGGGCATCGGCGGCGGCGGGCTCGTGCCCATCAGCCAGTCCATCCTGCTCGAAAGCTTCCCCCGGGAAAAACACGGCCAGGCCATGGCCATCTTCGGCCTCGGCGCCATGCTGGGCCCCATCGTCGGGCCGCTCCTGGGCGGCTGGATCACCGATACCCTTTCCTGGCGCTGGATCTTCTACATCAACATTCCCATCGGCATCCTGTCGATCATCATGAACGTCCTGGTGATCGAGGACCCGCCGTACATGCAGCGCCAGAAGATGAAGATCGACTACTGGGGCCTCATCTTCCTGACCATCGGCCTCGGGTCGCTCCAGTTCATCCTCGACAAAGGCGAGTCCGAGGACTGGTTCGACTCGCACCTGATCTTCGGCTTCGCGGTGGTCGCGGCGATCGCCCTTACCCTGCTCGTCATCAACGAATACTACTCCGAGCATCCCATCGTGAACCTGAAACTCTTACGGGATAGGACCTTCACGAGCGGTTCCGTGGTCATGTTCTTCGTCTTTCTGAACCTCTTCGGCAGCATCGTCCTGCTGCCGGTCTTCCTCCAGATGATGATGGGCTACACCTCGTTCCACGCCGGGCTCGTGCTCGGCCCCGGCGGCATCGCCACCATGCTCGCCATGCCGCTCGTCGGCAAGTTCATGGGAAGGGTGGACCCCAAGCGGTTCCTTCTCGCGGGGATCTCCATCTGCGCCCTCAGCACGTACATGATGTCCCGATTCACGCTCACCGCGGATTTCTGGACCTTCGTCTGGCCGCGCGTAGCGCTCGGCTTCGGCATGGGCATGACCTTCATCCCCTTGACGACCCTGACGCTGTCCCACATCCCGCGTGAGCACATGACCGAAGCGACGTCGCTCTACAACCTGCTCAGGAACCTCGGAGGCAGCGTCGGCATCGCCTTCACCACCACCATACTGGCGCGTCGCGCCCAGCTCCACCAGACCCGCCTCGTGGAGAACCTGTCGCCCTTCGACCCGTCGTACCAGATCTATCGGGAGAAGATCGGCGAAACGCTGACGCTCAAGGGACTCCCGGCTGCAGGAGCGGACGGGTTCCTGTACCGCGAGCTCGTCCGGCAGTCCACGACGCTCGCCTTCGCCGATGCATTCCTGATCATCTGCCTGCTCATCCTGTGCATGCTGCCGCTGGTGATGCTGATGCAGCGGGCGCCGGCACAGACGGTACCGCCGCCGGCCCATTAGCCGGGATCGCAAAACAAGAAATATTGTAACCACGGGTCCGGCTGTGCCGGACACACGGATGAACACTGATGTAAAAGAGCAGAAGCAGTGTCGCTAACGTTTTTCAAGAAAGGAACAACATGGGATTCATCGTTTCCAAGGTCCTTCTCTCCCTCCTCCTGCCGCCGGCCAGCCTGCTCCTCCTGATGCTCGCCGGCGTTATCCTCCTGCGCTGGCACCGGAATGCGGGAAGGGCCCTTGTCGCCGCGGCGATGGTCCTCCTCTATGGTCTGAGCCTTCATCCCGTGGCAGACCGGCTGATCAGGCCCCTGGAGGCATCCTATCGGCCGCTTTCCGACGGCCCGGTCAAGGCTGACGCGATCGTCGTTCTGGGCGGCGGCTCGCGAGACCTCTCCTGGGTCCCCAAAGAGCCGGAACTTTCCGGAGGCTCCCTGGAACGGCTGGCAGGCGCGGTCCAGCTCGCCAAAAAGCATCATCTGCCCCTCGTGGTGAGCGGCGGCAGCGGCGAACCGAGGCCGGGCGCCATCCGGGAAGCGGATGTCATGGCCGACGTGGCGATGCGGCTTGGTTTTCCCGCAAAGGACATCGTCATCGAGAACCGCTCACGGAACACCTGGGAGAACGCTGAGGCCGTTCAGAAGCTCCTTCCCGGAAAGACCGTGGTCCTCGTCACGTCCGCCTTCCATATGCGTCGTTCTGCGCGCATGTTCAAAAAGCAGGGCTTTACTGTTCTTCCGGCGCCTGCAGGCTATTCGTCCCAATCGAGACACGGATCGTTCACCGACTATCTCCCCCATGCCGCTGCGCTCGCACAGTCATCCACGGCGATCTCTGAATATATCAGTCTCTCCTGGTACTGGATGACGGGAAAGATATAGCCTGCCCAGAGAAGCACATAACATACTGTAAATTCACTAATTTAATTACATTGACAGATCACCATCATTTTGGTACCATTAATTCAACATTAAATTATTCGACATGGTACTACTATGGGAACGAGATACGAAGGAACAAAAGAAGAGAAGCGGGCATTGGACGCGTTCATCAAGCTGATACGCGCCGGTCAGGCCTTGTCCGGCCGGGTGGAGGCCCATTTCAGCGAGCTCGGGCTTACAGTAAGCCAGTTCGGGGTGCTCGAGGCCCTCTTCCACCTCGGTCCCCTCAATCAGAAGAACTTGGCCGCGAAGATCCTAAAAAGCACCGGGAACATCACCATGGTCATAGATAATCTCGAAAAACGCGGCCTGGTCAAACGAACGCGCGACGAAAAGGACCGCCGCCACTATTCCGTCGGGATCACGCAGAAAGGCGCCGGCCTGATAACGTCGTTCTTCCCGAAGCACGTGGCGCGCATCGTCGAGGAAATGAGCGTACTGTCCGGAGACGAACAGGAGGAGTTGGGCCGGCTGTGCAGAAAAGTCGGCTTGCAGACCAGCAAGGATGCCGGCAGATGACTGGTCCTCAGGACCGTATTCCTAAACGAACTTTTTCGGTGAGAGGAGGTTGATGAAAATGCCAAAAAAACTGCCATTCAGTGTCACGCTCGGCACGGGCACCTATTACTGGTGCGCATGCGGACGGTCGGCTAAAGAGCCGTTCTGCGACGGGGCCCACAAGGACACCGGGATAGGGCCGCTCGAGTTCACCCTGGCGGCCAAGGAACAGGTTGTCCTGTGCGCGTGCCAGAAGACCAGGACCCCGCCGTTCTGCGACGGGTCGCACGCGCGCTAGCGAGGAAAAGGAGTCCCCTATGTCGGAGAAGATTCCCTATACGATGTGGCTGAAGCCGGGGACCTACTACTGGTGCAGCTGCGGCAAGAGCGAGACAGCCCCGTTCTGCGACGGCTCACACGGCGGCACGGGAAAGAAACCGCGTGAGTTCGTGATCGGCGCAATGGAGGAGGTCGTCCTCTGCGGCTGTGGAAGGACCGGGAGACCGCCCTATTGCGACGGGTCCCATGTACTACCATGCACTATACGATAGAAGAAAGGAGACTGCCATGTTCAAGAAACTCATCAATACGGACAATGATATTGCAAGCCTGGTGTTAAGGATATTCCTTGCTGTCGTGTTCTTCCCCCACGGGGCCCAGAAGGTGCTGGGATGGTTCGGCGGATATGGCTTCGCCGGCACCTATGCGGCATTTACGGACAAAATGGGCATTCCCGGTGTCCTCGTGCTGCTGGTGTTCGCGGCGGAGTTCCTCGGTCCGCTGGGGCTGATCGCCGGCCTGCTCACCCGCGTAGCAGCCGCCGGCATCATGAGCGTCATGCTCGTTGCCGTACCCATGCTGCACTGGCAGCACGGGTTCTTCATGAACTGGTTCGGGAGCCAGAAGGGCGAGGGATTCGAGTATCACCTTCTCGTGATCGCCATCGCCATCGCGCTGATCATCAAGGGCGGCGGCGCGCTGTCCGTGGACCGTATCTTGTCTGACAAGAAGTAGTCGCGCAGCAGTAACCAGGTGGGAATGCAGTACGGGGGGCCGCTGGGGAGCGGCTCCCCTTTTTCTCTCCATCCCCGCCGGGGTATATGCTGCAGAACATGAGCAGTTACTTAAAGAAAGCAGATCAGAGTCAACATCATTTGCCACCGAGAGCACAGAGTTCACAGAGAAATTCCATAATAATAGTGTTTAGCTTTCCTCGGTGTCCTCAGTGACCTCTGTGGCGCCAGTAATTTAGTGCTCTCGTTAATAATAAGGAGTCCTCCCATGAAGCAGACACGAGCGATCAAGAAGATCATCCACAGCAAGCCGACGATCGAGGGCGCAGGCGTGCACCTGAACCGGGTCTTCGGCTTTCACGAGACCCACCTCTTCGACCCTTTCCTCCTGCTCGACGATTTCCGGTCCGATGACCCCTCCCGCTACCTCGCGGGTTTCCCGTGGCATCCGCACCGGGGCATCGAAACGATCACCTACGTGATCGACGGGAGCGTCGAGCACGGCGACAGCATGGGCAACAAGGGCGTCATTTCAGCCGGAGATACCCAGTGGATGACCGCGGGCAGCGGCATCGTCCACCAGGAGATGCCCCAAGGGGACCCTGCCGGACGCATGGGCGGGTTCCAGCTCTGGGCAAACCTGCCAAAGACGCACAAAATGATGGACCCGCGATACCGCGACATCAAGCGCGACCAGGTCCCCGAAGTGACGCTGGAGAACGGCGTGACGGTCAGGATCATCTGCGGCGCTATAGGAAAGCACCACGGCCCGGTCAAGGACATCGTCATCGAGCCGGAGTACCTCGACGTGACGGTACCCGCGGGCAAGGAGTTCGTCCACGACACCAGGCGCGGCCACACGGTCCTGGCGTATGTTATCGGTGGGACGGGAGAGTTCGATAAGGAGAAGAACGCCACGATCAGGAACGGCAGCCTTTGCCTCTACGAGGACGGCGACCAATGCGTGATATCAGCCGAAAAGGAGCAAGTGCGGTTCCTGCTCATCTCGGGGAAGCCCATCAACGAGCCGGTGGCCTGGTACGGACCGATCGTGATGAACACCGAAGAGGAACTGGAGACGGCGTTCGAAGAATACCGCAATGGGACGTTCCTCAAGCACCAGAAGCAATAACAGTCCAAGGGGATATAACTTCGCTTTAGAACTTCCCGGTGAACACAAAACGGGCGAGGAATGATCTCCCGCCCGTTCTCACTAACACCGTTAATTTTACTCCTCGTCCCCGTGTCGCTTAGAAGCGCCTACTTTTGGCCCCGCGTCTGTCTTCTTCCTACTCAGCCTTCTCCCTGTTCTTCGGCCCCTGAAAGACTGCCTTTTCAGGAGTTTAACGACACGATTTCCAATTTGAAGTGGCAGATTAAGGGTCATACCCGTATCGTCAGCCTATCAATTTTCCATTATCATCACCATACAATACCTCGCAAATGGCTACTATTATCTTGCCAACAATTATCGCTTATGATAAAAATAATTGTTTCAACCATTCTTGCACATTCTTGCATTCTTGACCGTCTATCCTCTCCTTAGACAATTACGACTCAGTTGGTATTCTACGCGAATATACTTTGGAGAGAGAATGCAAGGACAGAAAGTCCTAAAAGGTTCCCTACCTTCCGTATATTGACCAGGAGGTGTTACATGACAAGAACACAGCGAACCATTCTGCTTACTATCATCGTCATATCGATCTTCATTGCGCAACTCGCGGAAGCAGCAAAAATCAGCGTCGACATAGGTTTATGCGAGATCAATTACTTGGTTCATTCCAACAAGGTCCTGTTCGTTCCGGGAGTGTTGGGAATGGTGCCACTTGAACCGAAGAAAGCTTGGGAGTCAAAACCGGTTTCTGAAACGGTTTTTCATATACGTTTGCCGGGAATCGAGGATAGTTTCCTGAAATTCGACACAGTTTCCAAGAAATCTTATGCCGTTTCAGACGGGACATTAGGCAAGGAAGGTGGGATGGAACGGGCCCTTCCTAACGCATTTTTCAAACAAGCACCGCCTTTCATGCCGCCTATGCCGGGGGTAGTACAGATCCAACTATTAGGCGCTTCATTGGAGTATGATAGTGATACGAAAGATATCGCCGTTATCTGCGAGAGGTCCAAAATCATGGGTAAGGACGATATTGAGATCATCGAACCGGAGGAAGGTATTTATCACTTGAGGATCAGGGGAGCTCAAAACCCAAAAGCAAAAGATGAGAGCTTCTGGAAGGTCAATGCGATCAGAAATAGATTGACGCTGGTGACCGGCAGGTACGGAGAGCGTGGCGGCAGAGAAGTCAGCTGGAATGCGAAAGTAACTGTCGAAGGAGCAAAGTTCGCTGCAGAAGTGGCAGCGATCCATGAGGATCTAGGCATGGCGGATTTACCGAAGGAGTCCGTGCATGCATCGGCTTGGATAGAATCCGAAAAGGACTTCATTCACGATATCATAAGCAAACAGCAGTTCGACGTGCTGGTCATCCCCGTCCAGGTCCAGGACTATGCATTTGACCGCATAGAGCGGTCACTTATGACGAAGAACCTCGTAAGCCGGCTCAGGGAGGCCACGGACCGGAGGGTGGCCGATCCGGAACTGATCGAGCTAGCGCTGGGACGGGGAGCCCGGACGTACACCGAGCAGAGGATATACAAGCTGGCCAATGCGCTCAACGCAAGGATGCTGATTCGCGCATACGCAGGACATAACCGCGACATGAAGATGCATCTCACCATCGTCGTACAGGAGCGGCCTGAGAACGGGACGTTTGACACGGTCGTCAAGGGCAGGGAGGCCGTGTTCACGGACATTCCATTCAGCGACGAAAAGCTTCCCTCGGAGGCGTTCGTGGAGATGCTTCCCCGCGTTCTCGCCGGTCTCGGCTTCAAGGACAGCCGGAGGGAATCCGCCGGGAACGACGCTGGCCTCAAGAAGGCGCCTCTTCCCGCATCTCCGGTGGAGACCGCGCAGGGCCACGAGAAGTCCCTACTCATCCAGTCGGCGTATCTTGCTGTCTTCGGCGCGTTCAGCCCTCCCCAGACACAGACCAGTCAAGGATTCTTCGAACGCTCCCTGGTGCTCCTGCGGACACTTCCAGTCAATTCGGCTGATGTCGTTTTTCTGCGATCCTACGCGCTCGCCAATCTCTACCGTCGCCCTGCCGCGCTTGGGGTCCTCGGCAAGCCGTCGACGCCGGAACAGGCCGCCCTGCGGTCCTACCTTGACGGCGACCTCGCGGTATTGCCTGCCAGGGTGGAGAAGATCAAGAACCCGATCCCGAAACTGCTCATGCAGATCGCCATGAACGACCTGCTCTGGTCGTACGATAGACAGACCGCGCGGTCACGGTTACGCGCCATCGCGAAAGAGGTTCCTTCCGGCTGGACGCTCTTCGGAGAGCGACGGCTCGCACATACCGACGCGTGGAACGTACCCGCGAATACCGACCTGAAGAAGTACCTCGACGAGGCAGTTCCTGTCACCGGGTATTCATTGCAAGATGTCCTACGCGGCATGGTGGTGCGCGGAGATATCAACTCGGGCGACATGGCCAGGACTGACGCATCCGTCCATGAGCACCGTAAGCGGCTGCTGGTCGAACGGCCGGCCATAGCGATCCGCGGCAGGGACGGAATAGTTACCCTGATAGATGTGCTCGACCTGACGAACGCGTGGGCCGAAGCGGGCATCCTGAAGCAAGTCAACCTCCGGGTGAATACCCAAGGGCTGTACGAGGAGGGTATCGCCCTTGTGGACCGGTACGAGACCATTTTCCGCGGCAATCCGGACCTGGCATCCTTCAAATCATTAGCGCTCAAGTGGCTGGCACGCCGGAAGCAGGGCGACGAGCGCAGGAACTTGGAGCGTTCGTCGGAGGAAATAAGCCGCGACGCCTGCCTTTGGTCCGGCGGGCAAACGAACACAGCCTACGATATGTGTTCCAGCAGCATGGTGTTCTATGAGAACGATTTCCCCCGGCGGTCTTTCTGGGGCGTACACAGGGACGTTCAGCTGTACGGCGACCGGGCTGAATACCAGCTCCGGGAGGTCGTCGTGACCAGCCCAGCATCGACTATCCAGTTCTTCGCCGACAGCAATCGGGCGACACTGAGGCACCGGGAGCTCGCGCTCCGGTACGAGATTACGGACTTCCGGACGCTGGAACGGTATCATGGAGCACTCATCAACGCTAATATGATCCCGGAGGCAGACATGTTGCTCAAGCGGAACAAGCAGCGCTTCGCCGGGAGCCCGCTCAAGGCCGAATTCATGGCGAATCAACTCGAGAAAAAGGGCGACGACCAAGCCGCGTTCGCGCTCTTCGAGGAAACGATCCGCGTTGTGCCCGGCGTCTGGGGCCCCTTCTTCGAGCTCGGCAGCAGGCATCTGAGGCGCGGCGACGTCAAGAAGGCCAGTGTTTCGTTCAAACAGTACCCCTTCTTCCCCTTCTCCGGGACTCTCAGCCGGTCTGACGACTCCAATACCGTGGCGCTTTCCAACTACGCCTACAATGCCGGAAAAGTTCTGCGCTGGGCCGGAGAGTTCCATGAAGCGAAACCATTTTTTGAGCTCTCGGCCGGGTACGACACGGGTTCGGCCAGCGGTATGTCGAGCGAATACCTGCTGGCGCTGTACGAGAAGGACTACGAGAAGGCCGCGGATGTGGCCCTTGCCGAGGGCAGGCGATACGCTGACAAGTTCTCCTACAGCGACTACCTCCATATCCTGCGGGTCGTTGCGAGCTCGCCGGACACGGATTCACTGTTCCTGAGTCTCAACCTGATGGATAGCGAAGAAGTACCCTGGGAGCCCGTTATCACCGGTCTGCGGATGGAGGGAAAGAGCGATGACGACGTGCGGGCGTGGCTCGCCCGGAACGGGAAGAACATCGTTGGCAGGCCGCAAGCCCGCCAGTTCTTCGTGAAAGCATTCCTCGAGGACCGGAGGGCGGCCCCCGGCCTCGCGGACATGATCGAGAGCATCGAGCGCCAGGTCGAGCTGCCTGAGAGGCAACGCTCACCGATGAGAACCGCGGACCGGGATGGCAAGAACGTGCTTTCAGTCCCGGCACTCTACGCCGCCGTCCGATTCGCCATCGAGGAGAAGCAGTACGAGCAGGCCGCCACGCTTCTCTATCAGTGGACCCGCGTTCTCCGCTCTCCGGAAGAGAGCAGGTCCCCATTCCTGATGCCCTATGTCGTGTGGAGCCACCTGAAAACGGGGAAACGGGACGAGGCGGAGCGTCTGCTGAACACCTTCCAGAACAGGTCCGGAAAGGTCTTCGAGTACTGGCTGGGCACGGCGATGCTGCAGGCGGTCGCGGGGAAGGACAACGAAGCGCTACGGTCGCTCGACCTGTCCCGGTTCAATGTGAATACAAGCCTGCACGCGACGCGGTCGATCCACCCCTGGTACCAGCTCGTCGAGGCATGCGAAATCCTGTTCGAGGAAACCGGCAACGCAGAATACCGGAACAAGGCGCTCGAGCTCGCTCGGATGCGCCAGCAGATGCAACCGCTCATTTCATGGACTTACGCCGTGGAGGCCAGATACGCAGCTACCGAGGAGGAACGTATTGGACCTCTGGCAATAACGCTCTACCTGGACCCGCGGTCATATCGCATCGCTGACATCTCGGAGCCGGAAAAGGAGAAGGCCAGGAAATGGCTCGAAACGAACAATCCCTTCCGCGTAAACAAACCGGCGCAGAAAAAACAGGCGGCAATTCCGGAGCCTAAAGAGATGCTGTTCGCGACCATCATGTAAGCAGTGATGATGACAAGTTTAAACAGCTCGGGCCGCCTCAAATGAGGCGGCCCTTGTGCATTTCATGACATCTTGGATCCCGGGTCAAGCCCGGGATGACAAATAACGATCAATATTCCCCTACTCCGCCTTCTCCCGGTTCTTCGGCCGCTTGCCGGCCTCAAGGACCCTCTTCCGGAGCCGGATGGACTGCGGCGTGATCTCGACCAGTTCGTCGTCCTTGATGAACTCAAGCGACTGTTCAAGCGACAGCTGACGGTGCGGCACGAGCCGGAGCGCTTCGTCGGCGCCGGAGGCGCGCATGTTCGTCAATTTCTTTTCCTTGATCACGTTCACATCCATGTCGGTCTCGCGCGAGTTTTCCCCCACGATCATGCCTTCGTAGACCGCCGTGCTTTCGCCGATGAACAGCTCGCCGCGGGGCTGGATATGGTAGAGGGCGTAGGTCGTGGTCTTGCCCGCCCGGTCCGCCACGAGGGCGCCGGTGGACCGTTTCGCGATCTGACCCTGCCAGGGCTCGTACCCGTCGAAGAGATGGTTCAAAAGGCCGGTGCCGCGCGTGTCGGTCAGGAACTCCGACCGGAAGCCGATAAGGCCGCGCGCGGGGATGCGGAACTCGAGCCGGACCCGGCCGTGGCCGTTGTTCGACATCTTGGTCATGCGTCCCTTGCGGCTGCCGAGCTTCTGGGTCACCACGCCGATGAACTCATCGGGGCAGTCGATGACCAGGTTTTCCATTGGTTCGAAGGTCTTCCCGTCGCGGACCTTGGTGACGGTCTCCGGCTGGGAGACGGACAGTTCATAGCCTTCACGACGCATCATCTCGATCAGGATAGCGAGCTGAAGTTCTCCGCGGCCCAGGACCTTGAAGGTGTCGGTCGCGTCACCCTGCTCGACCTTGATCGCCACGTTGTACAGGAGTTCCTTATCAAGCCGCTCCCTCAAATGGCGGGACGTGACGAACTTGCCTTCCTTGCCGGCAAAGGGCGAGTTGTTTATCGAGAACATCATCGAGATCGTCGGCTCGTCCACGGCGATGCGCGGCAGGGGTTTCGGGTTCTCCGGATCGGTGATGGTGTCGCCGATGTTCACGCCTTCGATCCCGGCCAGGGCCACGATGTCGCCGACGGTTGCGCTGGGCGTGTCCACCCGTTTCAGGCCTTCGAACGCGAAGAGCGAGGTGATCTTGGTCTTGACCATGGCGCCGCTCTGGGTGATCACGCCGATGGGTTCGCCCACCTTTGCCGTGCCGGCGAATATCTTGCCGATGGCAAGCCGGCCCACATAATCGTTGTAAATGATGTTCATGACCAGCAGCTGGAGCGGCGCCGTCTCGTCCCCCTCCGCCTGCGGGACCGTGTTCACGATCAGGTCGAAGAGCGGCTTGAGGTTCATGCCTTCATCTTCCATCTTCAACTTGGCGATGCCGTCCCGTGCGTTGGTGTAAACTACGGGAAAATCGAGCTGGGCGTCATTGGCGTCAAGGTCGATGAACAGGTCGTAGACCTCGTTCACGACCTCGGCGATCCGGGCGTCGGGACGATCGATCTTGTTGATCACCAGGATCGGCGGCAACCCGAGTTCCAATGCCTTCTTCAGCACGAACCGCGTCTGCGGCAGCGGGCCTTCCGAGGCGTCCACCAAAAGCAGTACGCCGTCCACCATTTTGAGGGTGCGCTCGACCTCGCCGCCGAAGTCAGCGTGGCCGGGCGTATCGACGATATTGATCTTCACGCCGTTGTAGTGGAGGGATGTGTTCTTCGCCATGATCGTGATGCCGCGCTCGCGCTCAAGGTCGATGTTGTCCATGACGCGTTCCTGGACGCGCTCGTTGTCTCGGAACGTGCCGCTCTGGCGGAGCAGCGTGTCCACCAGCGTGGTTTTGCCGTGGTCGACGTGGGCGATGATGGCGATGTTGCGGAGATCGGTTCTTTTCAGCATTATTCCTTATCCTTTTTTACCGCGAAAAGCACGAAGTACTCGAAGAGGTTCCTGGTGAAGGGAATGTTCGTGGATCGCTATGGAGTTGTTGCGAGGTTGGGAGTTATACCATGCGGGAGGCGGTAAAGTCAATGAAAATAACGGAAAAACACCGATATTTCTCAACGATATGCTCTGATCGTGGTGCATTTTCGTCCTCCATTCTGCTATACTACCGCCTATCATGGCCCAGGAACGGAACCAGCAGAAAAGGACCGAGCTCGAACGGGTTATCGAGAAGAACCGATCGTTCGTCGACACTGCCACCCGTGAGCTCCGCAAGGCGCTCCGGGATGCGAGCGCCTTGCAGCGCGTTCCGCTCAAGGTCGTACAGGAGGTCCTCCAGCTTTACCGCAGCATGCGTTCCCGCATCCTCGAGATCGACTCCGTCCAGCAGTTGCTTGCCCATCAGTTGGGGCGTGCGGTCCCCACCAACGAACGTCGGGAGCAGATGATCGCGGAGCTCGATGAGCAGATACGCGTCCTGTGTTCCCGGGTAGTGGAAGATGAGACCGGGACCGGAGAAGAGTGCATCAAGGAAACCGCACGGATCGAGCATCAGGTGCGTCCACCGGCAGAACAATGGCTCCGGCACGGGGAGAACAGCGTGGCATTCACCGCGAGCAGCCGGCTGATCGACGCGCTGGACTATCCGCCGCCCCCTCCCGTCCGGAAGGCCGGGCAAAAACAGACGCCCCGTCAGATCAAGAAAGAGGGGCGGGGCTTCACGCTCTTTTCCATCCGGGGACCTGCGCCGGCCCTGGACGCCATCCATTCGTCGCTCGAGATACGGGAACGGGACATCGTGGAGCGCTATGGTGTTGGTGAGATACGAGGTGTTATGACCAATCTGCACGCGTTGTCGCGGAAGGAAGTGGCCGACGTCTTCGAACGTCTGCTGTCCCCGCGCTATCCCGACGTCCGGTGCGTGCTCGTCCTGCTGCTGACCCCGGACGATCTGAACGAGGAGTTCCTGCGCTTTCTCGACCGAACGTTCCTGAACATGCGGCCCGGCGAGCTCCGGACCGTCGATCTGACCTGAAGCCGATGACCTTCCCTCTTGTTGCATGGCTGCCGGAGCATCTTCCCACGCTGCCTATTCTACCGGCTGCAGCTTTCCGAAGGCCTTCAGCACCACTTCCGGGAGCGCCGGATGGATGTGCATGCCCTTGGCGACAGACCAGAGGTTCCCGTCTGCGGCCATGGCGTTCACGACCTCCTGGATGAGAATGGACGCCTGTGGCCCGATGATATGATAACCGAGGACCTTCCCGGTCTTCCGGTGCACGATCGCCTTGGCGAACCCCTCGGTCTCCATCATCGCCTCTCCCCGCGCGACGTCCGTGTACATCGCCTTCCCCACCAGCACTTCCTGCTTGCCGATGAGCTTCACCGCCTCGGCCTCAGTGAGTCCCACGGAGGCGATCTCCGGGCAGGAGAACACGGCGTGGGGCACCGTGAGGTAGTTCATGCGCGATTTCTTGCCGTGTATCGCATTGTGCCAGACCAGCTCGGCCTCGTGGTTCGCAGAGTGCCGGAACATCTTCTTGCCGATGATGTCCCCGAAGGCCCAGATCCCCTTCTTCGAGGTCTCATAGAACTCGTCCACGACGATGAAGCCCGTATCGTTCGTTTTGACCCCTGTGTTGGCGACCATCAGGTTGTCGGTGTTCGGCCTCCTGCCCGCCGCGACCAGGAGATGGCTTGCCGTATGTTCCAGCTGCTTGCCGCTGCCCCGTTCCTTTGCCGTGACCGTAACGATCTTCCCGGTCTGTTTTACCTCGGTGACCTCGGTATCGACATGGACCTTCATACGCCTGGAAAGCGCCGTCTTGAGCAGCCCCGACACCTCTGGCTCCTCCTCCGGTACGAGCCGCTTGTTCCGCTGGATGATCGTCACGCGCGTGCCCATGGCCTCGAAGAAGTGGGCGAACTCCGCGGCGATGTATCCCCCGCCGACGATGACCATGCTCCCGGGCAGTTCAGTGAGCCTGAGGGCGCTCTCGTTCGTGAGGTACTCTACGCTCTCGATGCCCTTGATGGCGGGCACCATAGGCCGCGCCCCTGCCGCGATAAAGATGGCTTTGCCCTTGACGGTCTTCCCGTTCACCTCAAGGGTGTGGTCTCCCGTGAATCGCGCTTCCCCTCCGTAGAAATCGAACTCTTTGGCCTTCTCAACGGCCTCCTTCATGTGGTCGTGGCTCCTGGCAACGGTCTTCCGCATCCGCTCCATGATGGCGGGAAAATCCACGGACGTGATCTGCGCGGCGATGCCGAGCTTCGCAGACTCCCGGATATCCATGATCCGGTCGGCGGGATAGACAAGCATCTTCGTGGGAATGCAGCCGAGGTTCAAGCACGTGCCGCCCATGGGCCCCTTGTCCACGAGCGCCACGGTCTTGGTATGCGCCAGCGCGTCCTCGATCAGGTTCGCCCCCGCGCCGGAGCCGATGATGACGATATCGTATTCTTTCATAGTGTGCCTTTCATCCCTCTCCCTTGAAGGGAGAGGTTAGAGCCTGCCCTCGAATGATTCCATCGAGGGCGAGGGTGAATCCAGGAGCGAGCGCTGCCCCGTAGCTTGCTGCGGGGTTAGCGAGCGATTAGAATAAATATACTACCCAAAGGATCGAAGCTTCCCTGTAGTTTGCTGCAGGGAGCTTCAATGCTTGCATTGTAGCAGTTTTGAACGGGGAGTCAATGGAGCCGCGGACAGCCTTGACATATATTCCGAATACCGCTATAACCCTGAGAAGGATATGCATGACCAGATAGAAAAATACACGCAGAAGCTGCTGCGCGACCGGACAGCGGTCCCCGAGAGCATCCGGTTCTACCGCCTCGACGACATCGTATCGGCGAACAGGCACGACGAATGGCTGCCTCTGTTCAGTTCGGTCTTTCAGGGATTGGATATCACGGCCCTGCTCTTCGCCAGGCTCACCCTTCCCTTCGCGGACCTGCTCGTTGCACGGGCGGAACCGGGAATGGACCGCCTCGTGCCCAAGGACAGCGAGACAAAAGGATTCCTCCATGACATCCCCTTCATCAGAAAAAAGGAATGGGAAGGCGCGTCGAAGACCGATCAGACGACAATGATCGTCCGGTGTCTCAAAGAGCGCAAGGCAGCGATCATCGAAGGTCTCGGCGTCGTTTCGACCGGCGGGGTCACGGTAGAGCAGGCATATATCGGCTTTTCGACCATATTCCACACCACCTTCGTTAAATACCTTCTTGATGTCCTGACCGACGGATTCAAACTGTCGAACGAAACGATGATCTTCGAAGGATTCAAGCAGGCATGGAACACGTCGCCGGACCTGAGCGATCTGGCCTTCGCGGAAGGCCCGCTGGAAGCGAGCGTCGCTCCCCGTCATTCCCCTCACCCCAGCCCTCTCCCCCAAGGGGCGAGGGAGTTGATCCATGAGGAGATCTGCCGCGTGGGCAGGTATACGGTCGAGAAGGGCTATGTAGATTCGTTCTTCGGAAACATCAGCTACTTTGACGGCAAGACCATCTTTATCAGCCAGACAACGTCGTCCCTTGACGAGCTTGAAGGGTTCATCGATCCCGTGCCGGTCGACGGCTCCTCCACCGCCGGGCTCTCCGCGTCCTCCGAGCTGCCCACACACCGGGCGATCTACCTTGACTCGGCCTACCGCGCCGTCCTGCACGGCCATCCCCGGTTCAGCATCGTGCTGTCCATGCTGTGCGACGAAAAGAACTGCCGCATCAAGGACTGCAACCGCCTCTGCGACCGCGCCCGCTCGGTCTGCGGCGTGCCCATCGTTGCGGGTGAGACCGGAGCCGGCGGCATGGCGAGATCGGTCCCCGCGGCAATGAAGCAGCAGGGCGTCTGCATCGTCTACGGCCACGGGATATTCTCGGCGGGCGAAAAGGACTTCCGGGACGCGTTCATGAAGATGGCTGACGTGGAGAACAAGTGCCGGGAGGAGTATTTCCGGCTGGTGGAGGAACGGACAAGATCATGATGGACTTTCTCGACAAACTGCCTCTGAGCGCGGTGATCTTTCTCTGTCTGACCCTGGGACTTGCCCCGTTCGCACCCCCGCACCTCTATGAAAAGCTCCGGATGTTGTTCCGGGGTGAACTCGTGCGGGCAATAGACTGGTTCGACCTCGTGATGCATGCCTCGCCGTGGATCGTACTGGTGTTCAAGCTCCTGAGAGGATCGCGCGGAGCACCGTGAGACACCCGCAACCTGTTGATCCGGAGCCCTCTACAGAAGTTCCTCTACGATCTCCGCAGCGTCCCGCACGAACTTCGGGCAGACCGTCCTGAACAGGTCCTTCTCGCGTACCGTCCTCATCCCTTCGGGCGTGCTTACATCGACCCGCAGCAGCTCACGGCAGATGAGCGTTCCGTTCCGCTCCCGGAAGGCGTCCATGAACTCCTGCGCCAGGGCATAGGCCCGCTCACGGCCGGCATCATCATCCTTTCGGATCTTGGCGTAATGAAGACCGATGACCATCAGCGCACCCGTCATAGATCCGAAGGTCTCTCCCGTCCGCGCCATGCCCGCGCCGAATGCGCCTGCTACCCGAAGTGCTGTTTCGCGGTCCAGACCGGACCGCCCGCCGTATGACGACAGGATGGCCTGGGCTCAGGAAAAACCGTCCAGGAATGTCGATAACGCCTGCTCGATGTTATTATCTGTATTCTGCTTTTTCATGGGATGATCCTAAAACCAAAGATCAAGATCGTCTCTCGCAAAGCCGCAAAGGTCGCAAAGAAATCAAACATAAAACATCGCACTCCCAGAGTCGCAGTGAAATCTAAATCTTTTTTTCTCGCAACCAAAAGTAGGCGCCTCAAGGTGATGCCGCAAAATCACCAAGGAATTCGTACTGCAATTTTATTATGGAAGAAGAATGTGCTTCTTATTCTATTCCTGTCTTTCTTTGCGTCTTCGCGTCTTTGCGAGAAAATGCTGTTCCGTGTTTAAGGTCTTTAGCTTTGCGTCTTCTCTGCGCCCTCTGCGGCTCTGCGAGAAAACAGGATTTCACTTTGACTGATCCTTGTTTGTCCCTTGCTGTCTTATTCTATAATACCGTTCCATCTCTTCGGTGTACCTTGCCCTGTCGAGCGCCGGAACATCGATCCCCTCCCCCGAGCTTCCCTCGTCCGTAAAGAACCGTTCCGGCAGAAGGTCGTCCTTCTCGCCGAAGCCGTTCGATCTGTTGTATTCACGCTCCCGGGCGATGATCTCCTCGCCCATCTTCAGGAGCCCCTGGCCCGTGTAGGCCATGCCCGTCGCCCCGGCCAGCAACTGGGCGTATTCTTCGATGGACGCGCCGAGGAAGGCGAACTTGCAGACCGAAAGCGAATCAACGACGGCGTTCGTGTCCTCGGAGATCTTTATGAGCCGCGCCTTGCCGTCGAAGCTGAACCGGTCCGTGGCAACCGGCTTCCGGAGGATCTCCTGGCTGATGGGATAGGCGCGGAGGTGGCAGGCGCCGCGGTTGGACGTGCCGTAGGCCAGCGCCATGCCGTAGGAGCCCCGCGGATCATACGCAGGCATTTCGAGGCCTTTCACGCTCATGGAGAGGCCGGGTTTCCCGATGGACTCGCAGTACCGTTTTGAACCCTCGGCCAGTTTGTCCCCGTCCCCTTCGCGGTAGGCGATCTTCCTGACCATGTCGAGGATGTCGTCGGAAATGAGGAACTCCCCCCGCGCCTCGCCGTAGGCCGCTATGGTCGCTGCCGTCGAGATCGTGTCGAGGCCCAGGTTGTTGCACAGGATGTTGGCCTTGATGATGGATTCCGCGTCGGGATTGGCGTTCAGCGCGCCGAAATGGGACAGGGTCTCGTACTCGGGGATCGGCCTGCCGCAGTTCGTGATCTTCTTGCACTGGATGGGGCAGACGGCGCAGCCTTCCTTCTTGAAACCGAAGGCCTTCTTCAGGGCCGGCCCCGAATAGGCGTGGGACGCGGCAAAGTGGGTCTTCCGGAAGTTCTCCGTCGGCGCCATGCGGCGCTGCTCCACGATGTCCACGAGCGCGGACGTGCCGTATTCCGAAAGCCCCAGCTCGCCCATGACCACGGGCGAAGCGCGAAGCAGCCGCATCACGTCATCGTAGGCCTTCTGGAAAAGCGCATGGTCGGCAATGGTCGGTTTTTTCGAGCCGCCATCCACGACGATCGCCTTGAGGTTCTTGGCGCCCATGAGGCTGCCCATGCCGCCCCTGCCCACCGAGTTCGCGCCCCCCACCATGATATTCGCCATCCTGACCAGCCGCTCGCCGGCAGGCCCGATGCTCGCCACCTCGCCGGCATCATCCAGGAGCTTGTTCACCTCGATGCACCCTTTCCCCCAAAGCCACGACGCGTCCTTGATCACGGCGCGGTGTTCATTGATCTCGAGGTAGACGGGGTCCTGCGCCTTGCCGGTGATCATGATGGCATCGTAGCCGGCCTGTTTGAGCTTCAGGGGGAACTTCCCGCCCACCGAGGAATCGAAGATCGTGCCCGTGAGCGGCGAGCGGGAAATAACGGACATGCGGGACGAGGTGGGCGCGGCGGTCCCGCAGAGCGGGCCCACGGAAAAGAAGAGCGGCATTTGCTCGTCAAAAGGGTCGAGGGAGATGAAGTCCTTCATCAGATGGACGCCCAGCCCCCTGCCGCCGAGCCAGGTCCTGAGCATTACCTCGTCGATCGGCTCACTGCGCGTTCTGCCGGCGGACAGATCGACGACGAGCATTTTCCCGTGCCATGCGTGCATGGAGAATAATAGCCGTTTGGCAAGTTCGGGTCAACTTGATTCGGTTATGAGCCTGAGACAGGATCAACAGTACATGAGCCAATACTTTGCCACAGAGTTCGCCGAGGACGCCGAGAAAAGATTAACGAACTGCTTTATCGTCGGCCTCTCTCTGTGCTCTCGTCCTCCTCGGTGGCAAAAGGTTTTAACAATGACGTATGCTCTTGGGAATATCCTGTCATCCTGTCAAAAGTCGCCGTCTTGACATCCCCTGGCCCCTGTGCAAGACTTATGAACAGAGAGGATCCTGCCATGCCTGCTAAAATGCCCGTCCTGTTCATCGGCCACGGCTCGCCCATGAACATCATCCTGGACAACGACTTTACCCGGAGCCTCGGCGATTGGGGAGCGCGTCTGCCCCGGCCCAAGGCCATCATGGTGATCTCCGCCCACTGGCTCACCGACGGGACCTTTGTGGGCTGCATGGACAAGCCAAAAACGATCTATGACTTCTACGGCTTTCCCCGTCAGCTCTATAGCGTGACCTATCCCAGCCCCGGGTCACCCGGGGAAGCGAAGTTCGTGGCCGACCTCGTCAATAAGACCCCGGTGACCTGCCGCCAGGACTGGGGCCTGGACCACGGCGCCTGGTCGGTACTGAAACATCTCTTTCCGAAAGCGGACATTCCCGTGTTCCAGTTCAGCCTGGATTATTCGTTCAACGACTGGCATCCGAAACCGATGCAGTACCACTACGACCTCGCGCGGGAGCTGGCCGACCTGCGGGACCGCGGTGTCCTGATCATCGGGAGCGGCAACATCGTCCACAACCTCGGTATCCTGGATTTCGAGAATATGGACGCGGAGCCCTACGGCTGGGCGCGGGAGTTCGACGAGAAGGCCAAGAAAGCTCTTGTTTCCGGTAACGATAAAGCCCTCATCCGCTTCGAGACCATGGGCCCTTCAGCCGCCCTCGCCGTTCCAACGCCGGACCATTACCTGCCCATGATCTATGCCATCGCGCTGCGGCAAAAAAACGAGCCTCTTACGTTCACCTATGAAGGGTTCCATCATGCTTCGATCTCAATGCGGTGCTTTCAGATCGGATAACAGCGGGAACATCGGTGCAGGAGTGGCAGGGGCGATTTGCTGGGTGTTTCGGATAATCGTGAAGAGATTGAAAGGACGAAATGAAACAAATCCTATTAAACACAACCTTTGACACAGAAGAGGCGGATTGGCAAGGCGATTAAGGCGGATACGTCTTCAGACACTGAGGACAGTGCAAAAGAAAGAGTTTGACTTACCGTAGTCGTTAACAGCATCTTCAGTGTCAACGAAAGCATGGAGCCTGACCGGTTTTGAAGTATCCGCAGTTATCATAGATGTTGATCTGTGTAAATCAGTGTCAAAGGTTTTGAAGTTTTGACCCCTGTCTTTACCGTGATCCCGCGTACGCGCGAGACCGTGGTTACCCGGTCAGATGCTGCTCGTTCCTACTTCGTCACCACCACGATGCCGGACTCGGTGATCAGGCAGCCGCGCAGACGGTCCTCTTCATGGTCAAAGCCGATCTCCATTCCTTCGGGGATGACGATGCCCTCGTCGATGATGGCCTTCCGGATCTTCGCCTTCCTGCCGATCTCGACATTGCAGAACACTATGGAGTCCTCCACCAGTGCGTAGCTGTTCACCCTGCATGAGGGGCCCAAGATGGACCGCCGGACCGTACCACCGCTGGTGACGCAGCCGCCGCAGACCAGTGAGTCGAGGTTCTGGCCGCGCCGCCCCTCGTCGTCGAACACCGTCTTGGCCGGCGGAAGGTTCCCCTGGTTCGTCAGGATGGGCCACTTGTAGTTGTAGAGGTTCAGCTGGGGTGTGACGCTGATCAGGTCCATGTTGGCCTCGTAATAGCTGTCGATGGCGCCCACGTCCCGCCAGTAGCCGCGCTCCTGGGGTTCCATGCCCGGAATGTTGTTGTCGTAGAAGGAGTACGCGAAGACCTTGTCCCGGGCCTCGAGCATCATGGGGATGATGTGCTTTCCGAAATCCAGGTCATGGTACTTCTGCTTTCCCCGCTTCAGCAGGTCCATGAGCTTGGCCTTCGAGAAGATGTAGTTCCCCATGGAGGAGCAGCAGGTCGGTCTGCCCGGGATGGTGACCGGGCACGCCGGCTTCTCCTCGAAGGCCTCCACCCGGAAGTTCTCGTCCACGGTCATGATGCCGAACCGGCTCGCCTCCTCCCTGGGCACCTCGAGCACCGCGATGGTCAGGTCCGCCTTGTTCATGCGGTGGTACTCGACCATCTGGGCGATGTCCATCTTGTAGATGTGGTCCCCGCCGAAGATGGCGATATAGTCGGCGTCCGTGGACTCGATGAACCGCAGGTTCTGGTGGATGGCGTCGGCCGTTCCCATGAACCAGTGCTCGCTCATGCTGCTGGTCTCGGGCGAGATGGTGTCGTAGAACTCGCCGAGGCCGGTCCACTTTGACCACGATTCCTTGATGTGCTTGTTGAGCGAGTAGGCCTGGTACTGCGTCAGGATGTAGGCCTTCCGGATGCCCGAGTTGAAGAGGTTGCTCAGGGCGAAGTCGATGATCTTGTACTTCCCGCCGAAAGGCACGGCGGGCTTGGGCCGCCGGATCGTGATGGGGCTCAGACGCTCGCCCTTTCCGCCCGCAAGCACCATGGCCAGCGTGTTCTTCGTGATATTGCCTGCCGTATACATTTCCCGTTATCCTCCGCGCCGCGACCTTGACGAAACGTTAGCATAAAAACACCGTGCTGTCAAAAGTCGCGGAAAGACAATTCTTTTGACACTCACCGGCAATCCCTCTATAATCCTTATCTATGGCTGAAAAAATAGGCATTATCGGCGCCGGCGCATGGGGTACGGCGTTGGCGCTGCTGCTGGCTGACAACGGCCACGACGTCGCCCTCTGGATGTTCGAGAAGGACCTGGCGAAGGAGACCCAGGGCTCGCGCGAGAACCGCGTGTACCTCCCGGGTTTCACCCTGCCCGCGAACATCTCGGTCACCCCGTCCCTCGAAGAGGCGGTCCGCGACCGGCCGTACGTCCTGTCCGTGGTCCCTTCCCACACGGTCCGTACTGTCTCGAAGCAGTTCGCACCCCATCTGGCCGGCAATGCGGTCATCGTGAGCGCCTCGAAGGGCATCGAGATCGACACCCTCATGCCCCTGTCGGACGTGTTCCGGGAAACGCTGCCGCCGAAGTTCCACACCAGGCTCTGCTTCCTCTCGGGACCCAGCTTCGCCAGGGAGGTTGCGCAGAAGATGCCCACGGCTGTCGCCCTCGCATCATATGAACCCGATGCCGGCAGCCTGGTCCAGAAGCTGATGAGCACGCCCTATTTCCGCGTGTATACCAATGCCGACGTCATCGGCGTTGAACTGGGCGGCTCGGTCAAGAACGTGATCGCCATCGCCGCCGGTGTGCTGGAAGGCCTCGGCTTCGGCTATAACACCATGGCGGCGCTCCTGACCAGGGGCCTCGCCGAGATGTCCCGCCTCGGCACGGCCCTGGGCGCCGATCCCCGCACCTTCTCCGGCCTTGCCGGAATGGGCGACCTGGTGCTCACCTGCACCGGCGGCCTGTCCCGGAACAGGACCCTGGGCGTCCGCCTCGGGAAGGGCGAAAAGCTCGACGATATACTAAAAGGCGCGAAGACAGTCGCCGAAGGTGTAAAGACGGCGAAGGCGGCGCGGGAACTGGCGAGGAAGAACGGCATCGAGATGCCCATTGTGGAAGAGGTGTACAGGATCCTCTATGAAGGCAAGAATCCCCGGCAAGCCACGAAGGACCTCATGGGCAGGACGCTCAAGGGAGAGTGAATCAATTGCGGATTTCGGATTGCGGATTGCGGATTAAAGGCTCAAACCAATACCACTTGATATCGGTCATCGTGACGATACTTCTCGCAGTTTTCTTGCCGGTCAATGCAGCCTTTGCAGAGATAAAGGTCATCGAGGCGGACAGCACGTATGTCCTGGGCGACAACGACAGCAAGGTGGACGCCCGCCGCATCGCCACCCAGGAGGCGCAGCGAAAGGCCCTGGAACTGTCCGGCACCTTTTTGGCGAGCATCACCCAGGTGAAGGAGTACAAGCTCACGAAGGACGAGGTCACGGCGTACACCGCGGGCGTCGTCGAGACCCAGATCGTCGCCGACGAGAGCCGGGGCACGCTTGACCATCCGGAGCACTACATCAAGGCCCGCTGCACCGTGGACACCGATGTGCTGCTCAGACAGATCGACCGTTACCGGGAGAACCAGGAACTGCGGGAGCAGGTCGAGACCGCGGCACGGGAGAAGGAAGCTCTCCGGAAGGAGCGCGACGCCCTTCAGAAGCAGCTCGCGGCGGAGAAGGACAAGACAAAGGCCGATGAGACACGGAAAAAGCTCGACACCGTCCTGACGCGTGAGGAAAGCAATGATGATACCAGCCGGGCCTGGGTGAAACTGTCGCCCCGGATGGACTTTTACGGAGGGAAGGAGAGCCGCCAGGAGCTGCCGCAGGCTGACCTTGACGCGTCTGCCATATCCCTCAGGAACGCGGTCCAGGTAAATCCCGGGAATGTGCGCGGCCGGATACTCCTCGCTTCGGTCTATCAGCAAGGGAACGATAATGCCGCCGCGGAGAAGGAACTGCGTGCAGCGCTCGAGCGGGCCCCGGACAGTCCCCTTGTGCACCTGAAGCTCGGCATCGTCCTGCGGGAACAGGGGAAGCTCCAGGATGCGTTCAGGGAATTCCGCATCATCGAGCGCAAGCGGCCCAATCAGCCCCAGATGCTGTTCCAGACGGCCCTCACCCACAAAGCCGGCGGCAACTGCAGACTGGCATCGGCATACATGAAGCGGCTCCTGCTGTACACCAAGAAGAACGACCGTCCCGACATCGCAAAGCTGAAGCCGAAGGCGAAGGCGGTCATCGAGGAATGCGGCGACCAGCCGGCGACGAAGAAAAAGAGAACACACTAAAGATCGAGCCACCACGGAGGCACGGAGACACGGAGAAAGGCTTAACCATTAATTTCCCCTCCCTTCGATGGGAGGGGCTAAGGGGAGGGTGATGTATCCGTCGTGCATGCTCATCACCCCCACCTAACCTCCCCCATCAAGGGGGAGGAACTGATAAATTGATTCATCTGTCGTTCGACGGGAAATGTAGTCTTTCATGAACTCTTCAGACATCACCAGGCTCCTCGAATCCGTCCGCTCCGGCAAGACCGGCGTGAAGGCGGCGCTCGACCGCTTGAAGCACCTCCCCTTCGAGGACGTTGCCTACGCCCACATCGACCATCATCGGAGCCTGCGCCACGGCATGCCCGAAGTGATCTACTGCGAAGGCAAAACGGTCGAGCAGATCACCGGCATCATCAAACGCATGCTGAAGATGGGCAGCGATATCCTTGCCACCCGGGCATCGGATACTGTATTCAAAGCGGTAAAGAAGCTGGACAAACGCGCGGTCTTTCACAAGGCATCGAGGGCAATCGTCATTGAACATAAGAAGAAGACCCTGACCAATGGCATCGTCCTCGTGCTCACCGCAGGGACGTCCGATATCCCCATCGCCGAAGAGGCAGCAGTGACAGCCGCAACCCTCGGCAGCACGGTCCAGACAGTGTACGATGTCGGCGTTGCAGGCATCCACCGCATCCTGAGCAAGAAGAACATCCTCGATTCCGCCCGCGTGATCGTCGTGGTCGCGGGCATGGACGGCGCCCTTCCCTCGGTCGTCGGGGGCCTCGTGGACAAGCCGATCATCGCTGTGCCGACAAGCGTGGGCTACGGCGCCGGGTTCCAGGGGCTCGCCCCGCTCCTCACCATGCTGAACTCCTGCGCATCAGGGATAGCGGTCATGAACATTGACAACGGCTTCGGCGCCGGCGTGCTGGCGCACAGGATCAATCTTTTGGGCGAACGGTGACGATAAGCACCCTAAGGCATAATTCTTGCTAAACTGGTAAACACCGAAATTCCGTGCTTTACTATGGGTCTGGTTTTTAGGTGTTTACTATCCCCCATAGTCAACAACTGGTTATAGAGATATATTCTGAGATGCAATTACTGAGGAATAACTGATGGCACTCACTGTATTTTATTCATGGCAGAGCGATACGCCTAATTCAATTAATCGGGGTTTCATAGAAGATGCTCTTGCTAAAGCCATCAAACAACTCGCAGCGAAAATAGAAATACAGGATGCAATTCGGAATGAAGAAATTAAATTGGATAAAGATACGCAGGGCGTGCCAGGAATCCCCCCTATTGTAGAAACGATATTCAATAAAATTGATAAGTGTGCCATTTTCGTGCCCGACTTAACATTCGTTGGTCAATCACCAGAAGGGCGGATGCTCCCAAATCCAAATGTGCTAATTGAATATGGCTGGGCACTGAAGTCGTTATCTTATTCTCGGATAATCCCAGTAATGAATACTGCATTTGGCGAACCAACTGCTGATAACCTACCATTTGATATGCGTCATCTGCGGAACCCCATTACTTATCATTTAAGTCCGGAAGCATCATCGGACGAGCGAACGGAAGCAAAGGCTAACTTGGTGAAGATACTCGCTCATCAAATAGAAACTTTCTTAAAAAGTGGCTTATTAGAAGAGTCTTTATCGAAATCACAGACTGTGGAAGAATATACTTATGAAAATCCTTCTAGATTCACCTCACCAGATGAAGTTTTTACAATAATAAGAACATTGCGACATGGAGATACAAATATATTCATTCCGAATATAGAGAGCTTATTCTTGCGATTAATTCCTGCTTATGGTGAAGAAGCTATCAAATCTCAAAAAATAGCTTATGAAATGATTAAGGCGAGCGATTTAAAGCCGATGGGAAGTGGAGGATACGGATCAAACTATCGGGAGCGTAATAAGTTTGGTTCCTTCGTGTGCGATTACAAAGATGATAAGGTTATTAGTGTAACCCAACTATTTCTGAGCAAACAGTTGTGGGGTATTGATTTAGACTCGATTGAAAAAACATACCATATGGATGTATCAAAAGTTGATTTTGGATATTTCCCATCATCAGCGATAGAAGTTGTTTTCAACAAAACGCTTGCCAATTACCTAAACTTTGCGTCAACTATATTAAAACTGAAGCTTCCAATTCAGTTTATTGCAGGTGCGTCAGATGTAGAAGGATTTAGGATGGCGGTGTCACGCTCTTATGTTGAAAGATTTCAGGGTAGCGTAGTGAATAAACATATAATATTTAAGGGCGTTATATCTGATTATAAGCAGAAAACAACTGAAATCTTACGACCATTATTCAATCATATTTGGGATGAGTGCGGCTTAGAAAGGCCGGATGTGGAGATCGTGTAATAACCTGTCGTTCCACGCCGACCGCTACGCGGCGTGTGAATTCGTCGTTCTGCCCTCGCTCCGCGAGGGATAGCATCATCGTAAACCTATGACCCTTGCCTACTTCGATTGCTTTTCCGGAATATCCGGCGACATGACCTTGGGCGCCCTGGTGGACGCGGGCCTGCCCATAGAGGTCCTGCGCTCGGAGCTTGCCAAGCTGAACCTGCCCGGTTACACGCTCTCCAGTGAGAAGGTGAAGCGGTCCGGCCTCTCGGCCACGAAGGTCCACGTCATCCTGGACGAAAAGGAACAGCCTGCCCGCCATCTCTCGGACATCGAGGCGATCATCAATGCCTCTTCTCTCAAAACCGCGGTAAAGCGGAAAAGCCTGAGCATCTTTCAGCGGCTGGCCGAGGTCGAAGCGAAGGTCCACGGAACAACGCCGGAGAAGGTCCATTTCCACGAAGTCGGAGCAGTCGACGCCCTGGTGGATATCGTGGGTTCGGTCATCGGGCTTGAACATCTCGGCATCACCGAGATCATCGGTTCCCCGCTCAATGTGGGCTCCGGCACGGTCCACACAGCCCACGGCAAGCTGCCCGTGCCAGCTCCGGCCACAGCTGAACTTCTCAGGAACATTCCGCTCTACTCGTCATCCATCACCTTCGAGCTCACGACCCCGACCGGCGCGGCCATCATCAGCACGCTGGCCGCCTCCTTCGGTCCCCTTCCCCAAATGACCATATGCCGGGTCGCCTACGGTGCCGGGAACAAGGACATTCCGGGCCAGCCCAATGTTCTCCGGCTGATGATCGGCGAGCCGGTGTCGGCGTACGAAGAGGATACGTCCATCGTCATCGAATCCAACATCGACGACATGAATCCCCAGATCTACGGCCACCTGATCGATACGCTCATGGCGAAAGGTGCCCATGACGTCTATCTCACCCCCATCATCATGAAAAAAGGCCGGCCGGCCGTCCTGCTGTCCGTTCTTACCGACAAGGCAAAGAGCGCGGAACTGCTCGATACGATCTTCCGGGAGACCACGAGCATCGGCGTCCGGATCCAGGAAGTGGGCAGGAAGAAGCTCAGCCGGGAGGTCCGGACGGTCGAGACCCCGTACGGGAAGATACGGATGAAGATCAGCAAACAGGGCGATGAGATCATGACCGTCACGCCGGAGTACGAAGACTGCAAGCGGATCGCAGATGAACGACATATACCGCTGAAAAACGTGATCGAAGAGGCCAAAGCGGTTTTCTCGCAAAGCTCGCCAAGGACGCCAAGAAAGGCTGCGGAGGAAACGGATTGACAGAAAACGAAATAGCCAAAATCGTGGTCGATCTTTGTATCAAGATTCATCGCTCCCTCGGTCCCGGCTTGCTGGAATCTGTCTATGAAGCCGCGCTCGTCTATGAGCTGAAGAAGCTGGGAATTAAAGCTTCCAATCAGGTGGATGTGCCACTTGTCTACGATGAGATCAACATGGATGTTGGATTCAGGGCTGACGTTATCGTGGACGACAAGGTCATTGTTGAGATCAAGTCCATCGAGAATGTTATCCCCGTTCATAAGAAACAACTATTGACCTATTTGAAACTGTCAGGAAGAAAGCTGGGGTTACTTGCCAATTTTAATGTCGAACTGATGAAGGACGGCATCACGCGCATCGCAAATGGCCTTTGATCTTCGGCCTTGATCCGGTGTTGCATTCCCTTTGCGACCTCCGCGAGCTTTGCGAGAAATATGCCTTGATCCTGTGTTCTTCATCTCTGTGGGCTCTTCGACTTTGCGAACGGGCAACGTTAACTCTGCTTGTTCTTGACTTTGAGGTTACAGATACCAGACTATGAAAACACTCAGAATACTCAGAATAGCCATGGCACAGATCAATCCCACCGTCGGCGACCTTGCCGGCAACCGGGACAGGATCATCGACACCATCGGACTCGCCCGAAAGGCCGGGGCCGATATCGTGGCCTTTCCCGAACTTGCCGTGACCGGCTATCCTCCCGAGGACCTGCTGCTCAAGCCGCAGTTCGTAAAGGACAACCTTCAGACCCTCAAGGAGATCCAGCTGGCCGCCACAGGCATCACCGCCGTCATCGGATTCGTCGACAGGAAGGACCTGCTGTACAACGCAGCCGCAATACTGCACAACGGGAAGCTCGCATATGTGTACCATAAGATCCTGCTCCCGAACTACGGCGTCTTCGATGAGTACCGCTATTTCCGTCCCGGGCACCGGTATCCCCTCATCACCCTCAGGGGCGTGACGCTCGGCGTGAATATCTGCGAGGATATCTGGTTCAAGGAGGGCCCCACGCGCTCCCAGGCGCTGGCGGGCGCCGAGGTGATCATCAACATCAATGCCTCGCCCTACCATAAGGGCAAGGGCAGGGAGCGCCTGAAGATGCTTACGCGCCGCGCCCGGGAGAACAATGTCATCGTCTCCTACACCAACGCGGTCGGCGGCCAGGATGAACTGGTCTTCGACGGTCAGAGCATGGTCATCGACGGAAAGGGAAAACTGCTTGCGTCGGGGAACCAGTTTAGGGAGGAGCTCCTGATCACCGACGTCAAGGTCCCCGAAAAGAAACCGGCTCGTAGCAGCGCAAGGTCGAAGCACTTCGAATCCATCGACCGCATCGTCCTTTCCGAACGGCCGGCTTCGAAAAAGAAACCCCTCATTGGCCGGAAGATCATCCCCTCCCTTCCCTCGTGCGAAGAGGTCTATCAAGCGCTCGTGCTGGGAACCAGGGACTATGTCCGGAAGACCGGGTTCCGGTCCGCGGTGATCGGCCTGTCCGGAGGCATCGACTCGTCCCTTGTCGCGGCAGTGGCCGCTGACGCCGTGGGCAGAGAGAACGTCGTCGGCGTGTTCATGCCGTCCCAGTTCAGTTCGCGGGAGAGCCGCGAGGACGCCCTGGAACTGGTGAAGAACCTCGGGATAAAGTACCTCGAGGTCCCCATCATGCAGGCGTTCGATGCCTACCTCAACACTCTGCGCTGCGAGTTTTCTCGGACGAAGCAGGACGTGACCGAGGAGAACCTCCAGGCGCGCATCCGGGGGAACATCCTCATGGCGCTCTCGAACAAGTTCGGCTGGCTCGTGCTCACCACCGGGAACAAGAGCGAGATGTCAGTGGGCTATGCCACGCTCTACGGCGACATGGCGGGCGGGTTTGCCGTGATCAAGGACGTGCCCAAGACCCTGGTGTACGACATCTGCCGCTGCATCAACAAGCTCGCGGGGACAACCCTCATCCCGAAGCGGGTCATGACCAAGGCGCCGACCGCCGAGCTGCGGCCGAACCAGAAGGACAGCGATTCCCTGCCGGTGTACTCGGTGCTCGACCCCATCCTGAAGGCTTACGTCGAGGATGACATAGCCTTCCGCGATATCCTGAAGATGGGCTTTGACCGGAAGACCGTGGAAAAGGTGATCCACCTCGTCGATTCCAGCGAGTACAAGCGACGACAGGCGCCTCCCGGCGTCAAGATCACGCCCCGCGGGCTGGGCAAGGACCGGCGGTTCCCCATTACAAATCGATATAAAAGCTATTAAGGCGTTCTCTCGCAGAGCCGCAGAGGGCAACAAAAATAACAAATGCAAGGCTGGTTTCTCGCAAAGCCCGCAAAGGGCGCAAAGAACTGCGAGAACATGGGTCTTAATAATTTGTTTCTAAGAACAAGTTCGTCTTTTGTTGTTTCTTTTTCCTTGGCGAACTTTGCGAGCTTTGCGAGAAATGCTTTTCCTTTTCTAGGATTTTGATCTATGTCCACAGGAACTCTCTACATCGTCTCCACCCCCATCGGCAACCTCGAGGACATCACGCTCCGGGCCATCCGCATTTTGAAGGAAGCGGATGCCATCGCCGCCGAGGACACGCGCCATACCCAGAAGCTGCTCAACAAATTCGACATCCACACGCCGCTTACGAGCTATCACGATCACAACAAGGAAGAAAAAGCGCCGGTCCTCGTTTCCCGCCTGCTCGAAGGAAAGAACGTGGCCCTTGTCTCCGACGCGGGAACGCCGGGCATCTCCGACCCGGGCTACTTCCTCATCAACCTCGCCATAGACCAGAAGGTCCCCGTGGTCCCGATCCCCGGCGCGACTGCGGCAATTGCCGCACTATCCATATCGGGGTTGCCTACGGACCGGTTCGTGTTCGAGGGATTTCTCCCGAGCAAGCATACAGCGCGATTGAAACGCCTCGAAGAACTGACCAAGGAAGAGCGGACACTGATATTCTACGAAGCACCCCACCGCATCCTGCAGACCCTGGACGATATGCTGGCTGTCCTGGGCGACCGGAAGGCGGTCCTCACCCGTGAGTTGACCAAGGTCCACGAACAGGTCATCCGGGGCAGTCTTTCAGATGTTAAAAAGCAGCTGGAAGCCGGCAGCATGAAGGGCGAATTCACGGTCATCCTCCAGGCCCATCAAGAAGGCGCGGACCGGGAGGATATCTCTCCCGAAGAATATCTCAAGAACCTCATGATCCATCGCGGCCTTTCCAAGAAGGAAGCAATCGCTATCACAGCTCACGATCTGGATATTCCTAAGAAAGAGGTCTACAAGATCGGCTTAACGATCAAGGAAGAGGAACAAGATGTCTAAGGTCTATTTCTCCACCGCCCGCACGCTGCGCTGGAACTACCGCCACAGCGTACCCGGCAAGCTCGAAGCGCTGCTCGAAACGATGGACCTCTCCAGTCGGTTCACCGAAGAGGACTGGGTCGCGGTCAAGACCCACTGGGGTTCACCAGGCGCGTTCAGGATCGTTCCTCCCGTTATGATCCGAAAGGTCGTTGACGCAGTGACGGAGACCGGTGCACAGCCTTTCGTGACGGACACGGTGCGCATCAAGGGCCTCGATTATATCGAGGTGGCGAACCAGAACGGTCTGAACCATCTCTCCTGCGGCTGCCCGGTGGTGCTTGCCGACGGGATCTTCGGCAAGGACAGCATCCTGGTCAAGGCGGGCCCGCTGCTCGGCAGCATCGCGGTCGCCTCTGCCATCCACGACGCGCCTGCCATGGTGGTCTGCTCGCACACGAAGGGGCACATCAACTCGGGTTACGCCGGAGCCATCAAGAACCTGGCCATGGGCTGCGTAAGCGGACGGCACCGGGACCAGGGATGGCAGAAGGGACGTGGCGGCATGCACTGCCACGGCGAGAAGGGTCTTCAGTGGGACAAGGACCGCTGCACGCTCTGCCGGCAGTGCGCAGAGATCTGCCCGCTCGACTCCATCGAGTTCAAGGACGGCGAGTTCACCTATGACGGTGAGACCTGCTGGCATTGCGGGAGATGTTCCCGGGTCTGTCAGGAAGGGGCTCTGACCCTGCCGCAGGACGACGAGACCTTCATGAAGAGCATGGCGGAATCAGCCGCGGCGGTGCTTTCGACCTTCAAGATGGGCAAGGTCGTCTACGTCAACTTCCTCTTTCAGATACAGCCCGAATGCGACTGCATGCCCATCGCCGACGTGCCGGTCATCCAGGACCAGGGCATCATGATCTCCGACGACCTCGTGGCGATCGAACAGGCGTCGGTCGACATGCTCCGGGCCGCCCCTCCCCTGCCGCAGTCGGCTGCCGACGAGGCAAAGCTCAAGCCGGGTGACGACATCCTGGCTAAGCTCAATCCCCGCCCCCTTCAGCTCCAGATCGACGAATGCGAGCGGCTCGGGCTGGGAATTAAGAAATACGAATTGATAAGGATCGAGCCATCATAAAGATCAATGTAACCACAGATGAACACTGATGGACACAGATACAAATGAAGAGATAATAAACTGTCCGGCAATCCGAGTTAAGCCGGATCTCTACAGGCGTTTCCCACGATGTTGATAGTGATGCTTAAACAGTGTTAATCTGTGTCGCTTAGATGCGCCTACTTTTGGTCATCTGTGGTTCCCCAGAGGAGTGACTCAATGCCCAAACGCACCAAGATCATCGCCACCATCGGCCCGGCGTCCAGTTCACCCGCCGTCATCGCGCGGCTCATCAAGGCTGGCATGGACGCTGCGCGGCTCAACTTTTCGCACGGCGAGCGGAAGGACCACGTACGCCGCATCCGCCTCATCCGGCAGGCATCGCTGCGGGCAAAAAAGCCCATCGCCATCATCCAGGACCTCCAGGGACCGAAGCTCCGGGTCGGCATGATGCAGAACGACGGCGTAACGCTGAAGCGCGGAGACCGGGTCACGATCACGACAAAGAAGGTGGTGGGCACCGCGGGTCTGATATCCATCACCTATCCCCGTCTCGCGAAAGACCTTGTGTCAGGAGACACCGTCCTGTTCGATGATGGAAAGCTCGAGGCCCGGGTCGTTCGCAGGAACGGAAGCGATCTTCAGTGCAGGGTCGTCCGGGGGGGCGTTCTCAAGAGCCATAAGGGCGTGAACCTGCCGGGAGCGAACCTGACGCTGCCCTCCCTGTCACGGAAGGACAGGGAGGACCTCCTGTTCGGCATAGAGCAGGGCGTGGATTATATCGCGCTGTCCTTCGTCCGCACCGCGGCCGACATCGAGGCAACGCGGGCCTTTCTCCGCAGGGCGGGCGCGGTCATCCCGATCATCGCCAAGATCGAAAAGCCGGAGGCGATCGACAACCTCGAAGAGATCATTTACGCTGCCGACGGCATCATGGTGGCGCGGGGGGACCTTGGCGTGGAGATGTCGCCCGAGCAGGTTCCCCTGCTGCAGAAACTGATCATCCGCGCCTGCAACGACGCGGAAAAACCGGTCATCACGGCTACCCAGATGCTCGAGAGCATGATCGAGAACCCCCAGCCCACGCGGGCGGAGGCCTCGGATGTGGCGAACGCCATCCTGGACGGGACCGACTGCGTCATGCTGTCCGGCGAGACGGCGGTCGGAAAGCATCCCGTGCAGGCGATCGCGGTCATGGCGCGCATTGCCGAGCATGCCGAAACCTCTCTCGAACCATTGCCGCCGGACAGGCACATCGGGGGCATGGACGAGAGCGTTGCCCACGCGGCCTGCCGGGCCGCGGCGGAGCAGCATGCCCGCGCCATCGTGACCTTCACCCAGTCCGGCAGCACGGCGCTCCTCGTGTCGAAGCACCGGCCGGCCGCGGACATCATCGCGCCGACGCCCTTCGAACGGGTGGCGCGCAAGGTCTCGATCTTCTGGGGCGTGATCCCGGTCATCCTGAAGGCGATGAAGACCACCGACGTAATGATCAGGGGCGTGGAAACGATCATGCTGGAGAAGGGCCTTGCGAAAAAACGCGACCTTATCGTCATCACCGCCGGAGTGCCGATCGGTGTGGCCGGCAGCACGAACATGATGAAGCTGCATCGCGTGGGTGAACTGAAGGGTCTCGAAGCGGACCGTCAGCGAAAAGAGACCATCAGGCGCTACCGGATCGAGAAGGGGCTTCCTTGATATCGAAGAAGCTGAGAAACACGCTTCTCCTGGCGCTCAAGATAACCGTCAGCGGGCTCCTGCTGACGTTCGTTCTCAGGAAGGTCGGTCTCCAGAACATCCTTTCCCATCTCAGGAGCATGGACCTCCGGTTCTTTTTCCTGTCCGCGCTGATCTACATCCTGACCGTTGCTCTCGCTTCCCTGAGATGGGGGATCCTGCTCAAACAGGTTCATTCCCGGAACAAGCTCTTTTCGCTCTGCCTGATCGGCGGTTTCTTCAACCATTTCCTGCCGGGCGCAGTCGGCGGGGACGCCATGAAGGCCTACTACCTCTACAAGGAAACCGGCCATGGCGGCAGCAGCCTCGGATCGGTGTTCCTGGACCGGTATGTCGGATATTGCGCACTGCTGTCCATCGGGCTCATTGCAGGCATCGCCGGCTACAGCGATCTGAAGACCCTCGGACTGCACTGGCTCACGCCAGCCCTGTTCGTCCTGTTCCTGTCGGGAAGTCTGGTGTTCTTCGGACTGCGCATCGGGAGGCGATTCACGGCGGTCGCCGACTTTTACGACTATTTCCACGATACGCTCAGAGACCGTCGCGCTCTTGGAAAGGCCTTCCTGTTGTCCCTGACGATCCAGCTCCTCAATATCCTGGAGATCTATCTCATATCCCTCGGGCTTGGCCAGCATCCTTCCTACACCGCTCTGTTCGTATTCGCTCCCCTCATCTTCACCGTTACGCTGATCCCCATCTCGATCTCCGGCCTCGGACTGCGGGAAGGCGCCTTTGTCGTGCTTTTCGGCCTCACCGGCATATCCGCCGAGGCCAGTACCGCCATTTCGTTCCTGTGGTTCCTGTCGGTCGCGACGGGATCGCTTGTGGGGCTCGTGGAATACATGAGGCAGGGGAAAATGCGGTAGCGCAAACGAACACGGCCCCGGGGATACCGCGTAACATTGGGCCGGGATCCGAGGCAAGCGGAATATGAGTCGTGGAGTGGATCAGGAAACGCTTCGTGGGTACGATCAGGGATGGGAGAGATTCAGTTCGTGGAGCAGTTTCTTGATGTCCTCGGGCATGGTGCCCTTCATCGTCTTGGCAAGGTAGGAGCTGGTGGCGATGATATGGATGACCTTGATCATGAAGTCCCTCTTCTTCGGGGTCATCGTGTCAAGGGTATGCATCTTGTGGGTGTAGAACTCCCGCGAGGCCTTGCCCAGCCAGTCCTGCACCTCCTGAAGGGTCATGTTCTTCGGTTTGATGACCGGTTCGACGAGATTGTACCGGCTGTAATCCTTTACTTCGATATAGTCCTTCAGCTGCGGATATATCTCGGAATAGGGCCACGGTGCGATGGCAAGGAAGAACGCCATGTCGGGATTGTAAAACTTTGACAGTTCAAGCGTCTTCGCCATGCTTTCGGGCGTGTCATCTGGCATGCCGAGGACGAACGAGGTCTCGGTCACAATATCCTGCGCGTTGATCAGGTCCAGGGCGCGTTTGGAGTCCTCGACCTTGATGTTCTTATTGAACGAATCCAGTGTAGCCTGCGTCGTCGCCTCGACACCCAGGTAGATGTGGTCCACATTGGCCAGGCGGTATTTGTCCATGATGTGCTCGTCCCGGATGATGTCGTCCACCCGCGTTTCCATCAGGATCTTTGTTCCCACCTTCCGCTCGATCAGCAGGTCCAGCAGCCGCTCCCAACGCTTCCCGTCCAGCGTCGGCGTCTCATCGGCGAACATGACAACGTCCACCCCGTAGGCGTCCCGCAAATGCTCCAGCTCGGCCACCACGTTCTCCGCGCTTCGTCCGCGCCAGTTCCGTTTCCAGAACAGCTGCTGCGAGCAGAAGCTGCACTTCTGGTTGCAACCCCGTGACGTGCTGACAATGGCGAGGACCGAATCCTTCATCGGTTTGTAGGTATAGAGCTTCCAATCCACCAAGTCCCAGGCCAGGGGCAGGCTGTCCAGGTCGTGGATGAACGGACGGGGCGGCGTGACCTGCACCATGCCTTCTCGGGAATAGGCGATCGAACGCACCTTCGAGGGATCACCGCCGCTTGAAAGGCAGTCCATGAGCTCGACCAGAGTATGCTCGCCCTCACCCATGACGATGTAATCCACAGGATTGTCCGGCGTGGTCAGGATCTCGTCGTAGCAGTAAGTGGGATGGACGTTCCCGATGATAGTGGTGATGCGGGGATCTACTTCCTTGGCGAGCTTCAGGACCTTGAGGGCGTCCACGATCCCGGCGGTGAAGGCCGTTGTACCTACCACATCGGGTTTCTCCGCTTCGATCCGCTTCCGGATGTCGTCGTAGGTGTGCCAGGCGCTCATGGCGTCGTAGATCACGGGTTCGTGGCCCGCCTGCCGGAGACTGCCCGCGAGATAGACAAAGGCGACGTTCAGCCATACGCCGGCCGATTCGACGACGCCGGCGTGGTAGGGCGGGGTTATAAGAAGGACCTTTTTGGGCTTGTTAATTGGCGTGCTCATGACAGTCTGCATATACTAAACAATAAGCCTTGGGAAGTCAAAAGAATTTTGTAGCTAACCGGCGGCTCACAACGAGGAATAGGCCATTCCGTACTGCCACCACGTCCCCAGACCGAATACCGTGAACAGTACGACATGTTTGATGATCAGCATCTTCCGGCGAAGCTGCTCAGACTGCTCGCCGTAGACACTGCCGATGTAGGCGTAGGTGAAAGTCCGTCCCATGCCTGCCAGGAGGACGACCACGGTGCATCCCACCCCGGCCCAGAAGAACTGCTGCTCAAGCGCGTCCAGTGTGATCTTCAACTCGGGCCGCAGTGCCGCGATGCGGTCCACCCAGTACACCGCAAGGACCGAAGCCGCCCAGCAGCCCGCAGCGAAGTCGTGCAGGAACCCGATAAAGATGGTGAAAGCTTTTTTCATCGACGGTCACTCCCGTTAGTCGCCATGGCAGGCGGTCATCAACAGTTCACAACACTTCAACCATGCAGGCATAGGCCCAGTACCCTCCGGCGCCGATCATCGATGAATACGCGAGTTCTTTCAGCGATATCATACAGCGATCGATCTTGTCGCCGGCAATACGCCTGATGGTCTTGATCTCTTGGACCATGCCGATTTCCCGCATGATGATGGTGATGACGGAAGCCGGGACCAATGCCCAGAAGGCGAACTCCTCTGCAAAATGGAGCGCGACACTCGCACGATCAAGAGTAGCGTATATCCCCGGCTCTATCCCATGGAGAATATGAAGGATGGTAATGGCAACAAGGGACAGTCCATAGATCTTCAAGGTGAAGCCACGCAGCTTCTGGCCGCGAACAGGCCTTGCCTTCTTATTGATCTTCTTCCATAGTGATGAAACACTCTTTTCATCGTTTATCTCTGACAGCGACCTCATCCGGGCGGCTGCTGCTTCCGTTTCCTGAACCTCGGACTGTAGATTGGATTTCCAGTCGTCATAGGCCTTGCTAAAGGCAAGCTTCATCGGCATTTGCGTCATGAACGACAGCAGATGGCTCTTGGGAAATCCTGACCGTGGCAGGGATCCGATCCTTCGTACAATGCTGCTGAAGCGGAACAGTTCCTGGTTGAGATGGTGATATTCCAGTTCCCGCCGGACCGGGGACATGTCCGGCGCTGGATGGTCGAATACGGACTTTACGCCGATAAAGGAGTCCCAGCCCTGGTCCGGCAGAAGAAATTCCTTATACTCCTCATATAATTCGGTACCCGGCAGCGGTGTGAGCAGGACGGGGTGTATGCCCACGTTCATCTTCTCAGATAGGTCCAGCGTCCGCTTGAAGCTATCCAGCGAATCCTGCCTGCCTCCCAGAACGACAAAAAGCGTTACGTCGATCCCCGCGTCCTGCAGCATCTTTACCGCTGCAACGCGGTCCGCTCCCTGTTTCCCCGAAGCATTGAATGCCCGGAGATGTACATCGTCGCTCTCCCATCCCGCCCATACGGAAAAAAGCCCGCTCTCACGGGCAGCGGCAAGCATACGGGCGCCCTGGCCGCTCTGGACAGACCTGAGATCGCCGAATCCGTACCAGCTGCGTTTTGTCCCCTTCGCCAGTTCGTTGAACAGATCGGTGCTGCGCCGGACGTCCCCGCCCCAGATATTATCATCTCCGTTGAACCATATGTTCCCCGCGCACGATTCTATCTCTGCCACTACGTCAGGGATCGGCCGGTACCGGATCGTGTCCCCGAAGAACCTCCGGACCGAGCAAAAGGTGCAGCGATAGGGGCAGCCGCGCATCGTGAAGAACGCCCGGAACCGGTAATTCCCTTTCAGTTTTCCGTCGATCGGTTTCGGCAGGTTCACGAGGGGCAAGCGTTCCCCGCGGTATAGCTTTTTCGATTTCCCCGATCGGATGTCTCGAAGCACCTCGCCCCAGACCGACTCGGCCTCGCCGATGACCACGGTATCCGCATGCAGGGCGGCCTCTTCAGGCAGGGCTGTAGGATGGATGCCTCCCAGAACAACATGTACGCCCCGCTTCCTGCAGGCATCGGCAAAACGATACGCCCAGGTGATCGTTGCGGTCATTGCGCTGATCGCCACGATCTCCGTTCTAATATCTTCAGGAGATATGTTCTGCTGATTCGCATCCACTTGGGTAATAGCAGCATCAGGAAATTCACGCAAGGTCAGCGCGGCAAGATATTCAAGGATGGGGGGCACCAGAGGCACGCGCCCGGAGAAAGGGTACCGCGAAGCGATCAAGGTTAGATTCACCGGCCCGCGATCAATTCTCGTCATTTTTTCTTCCCCTTCTTCGCTTTCTTCGGCCCCGGCTTCTCCGACTTGAGCCCCGCCGGGTGGTCGGCCAGCACCTGCTCGTCCGCCTTTTTCTTGTACCAGTCCAACGGCCGCTCGGTCTGGTCCTTGAACGTGTTCAGGGCGTCATCCCGCAGCTTCGCGGCCTCGGCATCGGCCTGGGCGACGAGGATCTCATCCACGACCTGCGGGCAGGAGGCTACCGAGCCCGGCCGGGCCTCGATCTCCTCGCGGATGCTCGGCTCGATCTTCGGGTCCTTGGCGGTCAGCATTTTGAGCTCGATCGAGAAGTTCACGTACCGCTCGAGCATGCGGAAGATCGCCGTGTCTCCCATGGCGCCCGCGGTCTTCTCCTCGTCGGGCAAAGGCGAGACTTTGCCGTTCTCGATCTTGGCTCGGCCCACCATCTCGCAGCCGGTCCCGTTGTCGGTCGTATAGCCCAGATTGTCGGTGATTACCGCCAGGACCGTCGGCACGTTCGCCAGGTCCCAGTGCGCCAACAGTCCCACCTCACCGTCCGGAAGCGGTTTGAGGTCATCGATGCCCATGGCCAGCACGCGAGACCATGGCGGTACGGGACGCGTGCGTTTCCTCAATGGCAGTCCTTTCACGCAGCGGCGCAGTGAATCGTCGAACAGGTTGGTTGCCGTCTCGGCCTCGCCGAGCACATTGACACAATGCGACCCGGGAATACCGAGTATCTCCTGCACCATGGCGTAATAGTCATCGCGGGTCAAGATACCGAACCTTCCCCGGTAGCCTCCTCCATCGCAAATGCGGCTTCCGGGAGGCAGGCGGAACTTCATCTTCTTGCGGCGGCAAGCCTGGAAAAAATAGACATACGCTGATGTCGCTCCGATGAGCGCCACCGGGACACCACTCGCCTCGGACTCGCGCAAGGCCTTGATCAGGGCGTTGACGTCGATGCCGGACTTGCCGAGCAGGAACATGCTGTCCGGCGTGCCGAAATGCTGTTTAGTCTGCTCCATTCCGATCGCCATGCCCATGGAGGGCGCCATCTCCGGGCTGGGAGCAAGGATCAGGATGCGGCAGCGTTTGCCGTCCGTAAAGTCCGGGAATAGATAGGACCCGGTCATCTGACGGTTGGCCGAGAACACGAGACGCTTTCCGTCCTCGTCGCGGAAAATGCGGCCCCGCTGGGTCAGGCTGGTGGTCCCGCCGGTGAGACAGGCCATGACCGACTTTTCCAACGGGAAGGAAGCAACGAGATGGGTCTTGAAGACGTCATTGTACACCAGGGGGATGTCCTGCCACCGCGTGATGTCGCCTGGCTTCACCTTCTTGGCATCGCAGAACTCCCGGAAGATGGTGTTCACCTGATAGTGCAGATTGAACATCCTGATGCAGTAGTTGTTGAAATCCGGGACCTCGGAATCGACGCCGGCCGCGATGAAGCGCAGGACATCCTCGGTCAGGCGATGGCGCTCGGATTCAGCGTCGGCAGCACTCATGGGGGTGAATGATGTTGTAGACATAAGTTATGGCCTCCCGGTACATGATATTCTGATATGTATCCGGTATTAATGTTGCAAATAATGCGCCTGCGATAAAAAAACACGAAACTTCAATATCACATTATTTATCAACATCTTACAGACATGTTCACGAATGTTTTCTGTTTATCCGGCTGTCGTCACGTACAAATAAAGGGCAACTGCTCAAATTCGAGGCAGCCCTTATCCCCGAAGCCATTAAGGAAGAGAATCGTCCCACCGGATATTGTCGTCTGAAGAAAGCAACAGTCCGCCAGCAACGACGAACCTGAGCATTATACCAGACCCCTTGGTATTCATGGAAGAAAAAAACCGGCCACGGGGTCCACTCGCCGGGTGCGCAATGATGCCCGTTTATTGCCAACGGAACTTGTAATAAATCCGATTGACGCAGCGTCATTCCGGGTGGTATTCTTGCCGAACAACACGAGAACACCCGGCCCCGAAACCATGCATGGCCGGCGGGACCCGCAGGATCGAATGCACAATCCATCGGGATAATCCGCGAATGAGGACCTCCATGTCGTCCGAAAATAAACTTGCGTCATGCATACCCGATGCAAAGAACATATCGCTGTTCTTTCTTGTTGCGGCCGCCTCATTCCTCTGCTTTCTCCCGACGCTCAACAACGGATTCCTCTATACATGGGATGACGGCGTCTATATCGTCTATAATGATAATTTAAGCAAATCGCCCCTCGAATTGGTCCGTTGGGCCTTTTCCACCTTTTATGCGGATTATTGGGCGCCGCTTACCTGGCTCTCGTTGGCGATGGACCGAGCGGTCTGGGGTCTGAACCCCGCCGGATATCATCTTACCAATACTCTTCTGCATGCAATGAATGCAGGATTGTTCTTTCTTCTTTGTTTGTCGCTGTTCAAGAGATACCTTTCTGTCCATCCCGTGGCGGATACGACGTCAACGGTCCTGATCAACGATAGACCGATATATTGCGCCTTTCTGGCAGCGCTTTTTTTTGCCATTCATCCTCTGCGCGTCGAGTCGGTTGCCTGGCTGTCCGAGCGGAAAGACGTCCTCAGCTTCTTCTTCGGCATTGCTGCTGTCCTTTTGTATGTAAGGTATACCGAAGACGCAGAAGCGCGATCGATATCCAGCGGGAACAACCCTGCGTTCATGTCGTCCAAGTACTATTGGCTTTCGGCAGCGTCCCTGGGACTTTCCCTGCTCAGCAAGCCCATGTTTGTCACGCTACCGATCGTTCTTCTGGTCCTGGACTGGTTTCCTCTCAAAAGACTTCAATTGCATGCTCATAAGGGTGTTCTACTGGAAAAAGCTCCGTTCCTGCTGCTCTCCGGTATGGCATCGGTAATTACCACGCTTGTGCATTCGTCTACCCTCGTGCCGGTAGAACTGTCGCCCATTTCAACACGGGTCCTGGTCGCGGGCAAGGCCGTCATTTCCTATCTTCGGCTGACCATGTGGCCGGCAAACTTGAATCCTTTTTCCCTGCATCCCGGCGTCATACAAGGCATGGGGCTTGAATACGGCATGCCTCTTCTCTTGTTCATGACGATCTCTGTTTGCTGTGCCCTGTCGGTGAAACGCCTGCCGGTACTAATGGCATCGTGGCTGATCTATGTTATTACTCTATTCCCGGTGCTGGGTCTCGTCCAGGGAGGGCTGACGGACATTGCGGACAGGTTCACCTATGTTCCAGGGCTGCCCCTCGCGCTCCTGACAGCTCTCGGCATAACAACCATCATTGCTAAACTGTCAGCATCACGAACTGCTGTTATTATTATCTCCGCCGCGACAGCGCTCCTGCTGCTGACCGCGTCCTATCTCACCGTGAGGCAAATATCCCACTGGAAAGACGATGTTACGCTCTGGAGCAGGGCGATAGATGCCAAGCCGCATTCCTCGGGAAGGGCCTATTATCAGCGTGCGAAGGGATATGCGTTGAAGGGAGACTATCGGAATGCGCTGACCGACATAAACGAAGCTATTGCTATTGCCGCACAGAAGAAGCTTCGGGAGATGTTCAACCTGTACAGAGAGCGAGCGCGAATATTACGGAATTTGGGCGATCTTGATGGAGCGATAGCTGATTATACCCGCGCCCTCTCATCTGACACTTCACCATCCCGGTCCCTGTATTATCGTGAACGGGGGAAACTCTACCTGGATATCGGCAGGCCTGATCTCGCGAATGAGGATTTTAAGATGGCTGATCCCGGCAGATGATCCCTGCGGGGTCAGGCGGAACGTCGGCGATGTCCGCCCGAGGGAATGGCTGCCCAAGAAGCCGCCGGTACTGCATACCGCTATATCCCGGTCCGCCGGGATAGTTCACGCACCTTCTCTTCTGCAAACTGGCGAGACCCTTGCATGGCGGTATCGTCAGGAAGGGCAAGGAATTCTTGATAGTCCGCTATCGCATCTTTGGTCCTCCCGAGCCTCTCGAGCGCTATTCCCCGGTTCAATCGCGCTTCCGTGTCTGCAGGATCCTTTCTCAGTGCCTGTGAGTAGAAATACAGCGCCCCTTCAAAATCACCTCGTATCAGCCGGACATGCCCAAGGGGAACAAACACCTCTTGCAGGGACGGCTCCAGCGTCAGCGCCTTCGTCAATTCCTGCTCCGCACGCTCGAGATCGGACGCGTCTTGTCTATCAAGGTAGGCGGCTCCGAGACCGGCGTGTCCATAGGCACTTTCCGGATACTGCTCAACAAGTTTTGAGAACAAGGCTATATTGCCGTTCCACTCAAGATTGCGTCTGACTGTTACCATCGTCAGCACGAGGAGAGCAAGCGCTATAGCGATCACACCGTACCTGCGCGCGCTGGGTCCTGTTGGGAACAGCCGCACTGCCTGGTCCGCAACAATGATCCAGAGTCCTATTGCCGGGAGATAGAGATACCGGTCGGCAAGAGGAACACTGGGGAACGGGATGATGCCGCTCACCGGCAGCCAAAAAGCCGTGAGCCATGCAATTCCGAAGAGCGTTGCCCTGCTGCGCCCCCTGGACAGCATCCATCCGATCATCGCGATCATGCAGAACCACGCAACGATCAGCATCACGGTCGGCATCAGATGTCCCTCAGGAACGACGTACCGCGCGCTGAGAGTGGTCGGCACGCTTACGGATAATAGATATCGTGGAATGATATACAGGTTGTCCAGGAGCCGTGCTCCGAGACCGGACAGGATGTTCATATGAATGCCGTGATCGGCGAGTGTCATCCAGCGCATGACAACGTAGAAGCCCATTCCGCCCGCATAGGGGGCCAAGCGTCCGATCGCCTGCAGTTTTGCTCCAGGGATGCTCGAACGATAGTTCGGGAACTCAAGCGCAGCGATGAACGGCAGGAGCATGACCGCGGTCTCCTTGGAAAAGAGCCCCGCCGTAAAGAACACGGAACCTGTTATAACGGCGGAGTTCGTCTTGAGCGTCAGGCCTTTGACATGGGACAGGAATGCCAGGAGCACGAACAAGCAAGCGAGCATCGTGTTGCGACCGCCCGAGATGAAGTTCACGCTCTCTGCGTTGAGCGGATGAACGGCAAAAAGGAGTCCTGCCAGAAGTGATGCAGTGTGGTCCTTAATAAGATACTGTGCAAGGAGATAGACCAGAAAGGCATTTGCAGCGTGCAACAAGATATTAGCCAGATGCATCAGGATCGGCATCAGGCCGTGCAAGCGCTCTTCAATCAGGAATGATAGTAGGGTCAGCGGACGGTAATAAGGTATGTTTTTACCACCGGCTGTATCGAGGGTGTGGAACAGAGAACGAGCGGCTCCCCGGAGAACCGGATTTGCGGTGATTACATTGGCGTCATCCCACACAAAGCCGTTTCCCATCGAGTTAGCATAGACGAGAAAGGCAATTGCTGAAATGAGCAAGCCGAATAGGAGATCCCCCTTCCACGCGCGAAGCGGATTGGGGATCAGGCTTTCCTGTCCGTCTTCAGCCTTATGCACAGATTGCTCGGGACGGCCCGCCATGCTTTCTCCCCGTCAAAATAGCGTGTAAATGAATGGGCCTACGGCACTTCCCTGCGTCAGAACGATGAGGATGCCCAGCAGTGCCATGATGATAATGAAGGGCAGGAGCCAGAACTTCTTGCGTTCTCTCATGAAACCCCAGAGGTCTCTCAATAGATCGATCATCAGTACGGTCTCTCCATATTGCTACGGGATGGAGCCACACTCGGTTTTCGATAGCTCCGCGCATGTGCCGCGTATCTTCGCAGCAGCGGATCATACCCGAATAGACGCATAATAACGCCGGCAGGTGTAAATAGGAACAGGAAAACAATGCCTAATAAAAGAGTGCTGTTCAGTTTGCCGAGGGCAAGCGCAAGACCCATCCAGCCACGGTACACCGGACGGAGGCTCGCAGGCCAGAGCAGGCCCCAGAGCGCCAGCGCTGAGGCAAGCATCCAGGGCCAGAGAGGCCATGCATAGCCGACCGACCACGGCAAAATAACGCCAAACAGGCCAGCCAGCAGCCCGGCCGTGGTAAAGGCAAGTTTTCTCAGGTCTTTAGGAACCAATTCGACGATGGTCGTATCCATGATCAATCCGGGGCGAATTCCTTTTTCCCTCCATCCTTTTCCCGCCATACAGGTTGATCTCGTTTATCCAGCAGCAGGTTCTCCAGCACCAGGTAATCCATTTCCGTGCGCATGAAGCAGCGGTACGCCTCTTCCGGCCGGCAGACGATCGGCTCGCCGCGGACGTTGAACGACGTGTTCACGAGCATACCGCATCCGGTGCGCGCCTTGAACGCCCTCAGCAGCCGATAATAGAGCGGATTTGCCGCTTCGTTCACCGTATGGACCCGGGCGGTATAGTCCACATGAGTGACAGCGGGTATGTCGGATCGAGGCTCGGCGAGCTTTTCAATGTCGAATGATTGATCCCGGGCCTTCACCGCGGGTTTCCGGATGGCCGGTTTCACGGCGGCCACCAGCAGCATGTAGGGACTGGGCCGGTCCAGTTCGAAATAATCCGCTGCATCTTCCTCCAATACGGACGGCGCAAACGGTCGAAAGGATTCCCGGTATTTGATCTTCTGGTTCATCATCGATTGCATCCTGACGCTGCGAGCGTCTCCCAGGATGGAACGATTGCCGAGCGCACGGGGACCGTATTCCATGCGTCCCTGGAACCAGCCGATGATCTTCTCTTGCTCCAATAATTCAGCCACATTTTCAAGGAGCTCGCCCTCCGGCATCTTCTGATACGGGGCATCAATGGATTCGAGATACGAGCATATCTTATCCTGCGGATACGATGGACCTAGATACGCCCCGCGCATTGAATCGCCGCCGTACGTCTCACGCTGCTTGTTCAAATGCTGGTGCCAGACCGCAAGAGCCGCGCCTACCGCTCCTCCCGCATCACCTGCAGCCGGCTGTATCCAGATGTCGTGAAAGGGCCCTTCCCGCAGCAGGCGTCCATTGGCAACGCAATTCAGCGCCACACCGCCTGCCAGGCAAAGCGCGTCGGTCTTCATATCGCAATAGACCGCGCGAGCAAGTCGCAGAATGATTTCCTCAGTAACATCCTGTATCGAGCGAGCTATATCCATAACCCGCCGGGTCAACGGGGATTCCGGCGTCCGGGGCGGTCCGCCGAACAGCACATCAAATTGACGATTGGTCATGGTCAGACCCGCGGCATAATCAAAATATTTCATGTTCAACCGGAACGTTCCATCTTCTTTCAGATCCAGCAAATTATCCCTGATGGTCTGTACATAGCGCGGTTCGCCATAGGGCGCCAGTCCCATGAGCTTGTATTCGCCCGAATTGACCTTGAAGCCGGTATAATAGGTAAACGCTGAGTACAGCAAGCCGAGTGAATGGGGAAAATCCATCTGCCACTGCGGCGTCAGCGCATTTCCTTCACCCAGCCATACAGAGGTAGTGGCCCACTCCCCCACCCCGTCCAGGCACAAAACAGCAGCCCGCTTGAACGGGCTCGGGAAAAATGCGGAAGCTGCATGAGCCTGATGGTGCTCGCTGAACAGCAGCTGCGGAAGGTCCGCTGCACTGCACTGCCCCAGTGCCGCCAGTTCCGTCTTCAGCAGCCTTTTCAGGTACAACTTTTCCTTCATCCAGACCGGCATGGCGGCAACAAACGAACGAAGACCGCGGGGCGCGTAGCTCAAGTACGTTTCCAGCAGCCGTTCGAACTTGACGAGGGGTTTCTCGGAATAAACAACATGGTCGACCTCGGTCAACGATATCTCCGCAGCCTCAAGACAATACGAGACCGCCTGGCGTGGAAAGCAGTGATCATGTTTTTTTCTGGTAAAACGCTCCTCCTGAGCAGCGGCCAGTATTACGCCGTCTTGCACCAGTGCTGCTGCGCTGTCATGATAATAGGCGGATATTCCAAGAATATATGTTGTCATAAGGCCCGTTCAATCCTGCGAACCGACGCTATTTAACCGAGCAACAAACGCAGATACTCTTCACGTGGGCATGCCAAACGAACTGGCACAGGACACTGTCCACCTGCCATGAATGGTCTTTATTTCACGAATGGCTGCAAGTGTTTAGCAAGATCGCTCATCACCTGATCGTTCGCCCGTTCATTCAGATGTCTTTTGTCCCAGCGGTCAATTTGCCACTGCGGAATGGCTACCGGAATCGTGAAGTATCTGAATCCGGTCATAATATATTGCCAATTATCCTGCTCTTGCTTTTTCGACGTCTTGTAGTACTTTCCATTCAGAAGGTGAACTACTTCATCCTCGGGGCAGATATTTTCCGCTTGTTCCGGTAACTGCACGTCGAATATGGCGAATCCGCTGTTATTTTTCGCTGCCAGATCACTAATTTCGCTCAAGAGAAGCCTCGTCAGGTCCATGCCGTATCGTGTTCTCGGGCTCACCGGCGCCAATGACATCGCGTAATGGCTTTTTTCCGTGGCGAGATTTTCGTCCCGGATCAACGATACATTACTGTCCCATTTCGATTGCCAGTCATTGCAGATCTTGCCTTCATATAGAGATATCGGCTTATATGCCTCGGGAAGATGTTTTTCCCATTCTCCGTCCCTGTCAATGAATTCGAACAGCCTGTTCGCCAATGCAAAGAGTCTGAACTTTGACCAACCAAGCTCTTCGCCCATTTTTTCATTCGGCCCCTGCAATCTGCCCTGTTCGATCCAAAAGGTCGGTTTTGGCCGGCCGTTTCTCGGCCAGTGAGTAGGAAACACGTTGTTCCAGACGTCATTGAACGGGGTCAGCCACAGAACAACCAGATCGGCACGATGCTCCTGGTAATATTTATGCAAAATGAGCAGCTCCTGGTCCTGTCCATATCCGACCCCGCCAATGGAAAATACCTTGATGCTCTTTTTGCCGACTCTCCGGTTAAGGTAATACTCAAGCCTGCGCTCCGGCAGACCATCAAACGATAATGCCGCAGCTGCAACCTGGGAATCTCCCACAAGAACGATCACATAGTCATTATCCGTGTAGTCGAACTTTTGCCCGCGGAAACCCGCCTGATTCGTCTCTTCATCGCTGCGTTTGTTCCGCCATCCGGAAACGACAGGATCGGGAATTCCAGCGAGCTGCAGCAATACTTCGGCGATAAGGATCGAGATCACGATCGAGCTTATCAGCAGCATCATGTTTAAGATATGCACTTTTTTCAAGGTCATCTTCGGAATCCGTTATTGCGTATTTCTGAGCAGCATGCTTTTCATATCAAACAGCAGGTTCAGTTCTGTCTGACAGTTAAGATAGCACTTCCGGCAGGATCCGATGGCGGAACGCTCCTGCTGATATTTCGCCGTGCGCCAGAACTCACCAAGGGACGTATTTCCTATATTTCCCGCCGATCTGCCCCAGTTGATCCGGGGAACGCATGGAAATACGTTGCCATAACAATCCACAGCCAGTGAATTATACGCTGCCCTGCATCGCACCGAACATGGACGGCCGGAAAATGATCCGGGAAAAAGCCGTAGATGCGCTGCAGAGTTTTCGATACGCCCTGATCTTCTCTGCTCGAGCAGATAGCTGACCGTAGTATCAACTTTGTTCAGCAGGAGTTCATCTGTTCCTTTTGCGGGCTCGTGATCAGGGGTACGAAACGGCTGACGAGGGATGAACTCGATCACGTCGGATCCAAGCTCTTTTCCCAGGCTTACCATCTCCGGCACCTCGTCCAGGTTGGATGTGTCCAAAACAGCGACGGTCTTAATGCGGACCGCCGCGCCGCTTTTCCGGCGATGATAATGGAGGCGCGCCACAGCATCAGTTGCCCGATCGAATGCACCGGGACGATTTCTGATGCGATCGTGTGTCGCTGCAGTTGCTCCATCAAGGGATACATTAACCGAGTCCACTCCGATCGTAATAATGCGTTTTGCGGCTTCGTCATCGAGCAGCCAGCCGTTGGTGTTGAGATGGGCGATCATGCCGCGATCACGGGTGAACGCAAGCAGATCGTAGATATCTTCCCGGAGAAGCGGTTCACCGCCCGTGAATCCTATCCCTGGCACTCCCAAACTGGCAAACTCGCCGATGATCTGCCGGAAGCGTTCTGTGCTGAACTCCCGAAGCCCCTTGCGCGAGTACTCCCCTGCCATTAAAGGCATGTCGCACATCACACAATGATAGTTGCATCGGTAGGTTACCATCAGCGTACCGAGCGCCGGTCCGCAGAACGGTCGTTTCACGAGCGATGAGAGTTGCAGCATGAGATACTGCCATCCTCGTTTGGCAAGCCATCGGAGCCCTTGTTCCGATACTTTGCGCAGCATCATGTCCCGGTACACTTTGCGCATCAAACCTGCCTCCCGGGAAAGAGGACCAGATTTGCCAGGAGGGTCTGGTAGGCCTCACAGGGTGTCCAGCACCCGGGGCAGTCTCCTGAGCGGGCCGCCTGCCGTATTCGCGACCGGATTGATGTTCGCCACAGACCGTACAGGTCGTACTCAATATCACGAAGCGACCCCATGGCGGTTCCCAACCCTATACATGGATAGACCGTCCCGCCGGGATCAATAAAGCAGGACGCGGATGCGGCCTCACAGACCAAGGGGACACTTCCAGTCATTAGGTAGGTTTCTGCTATTCTCTGATAACGATGTTCGAGGAACGCTACCGGATCCAAGGTATTATTATTGCGTAAACGACTGATTCGCTGGAGGATATCCACTGCAGCAGAAGCATCGGGGATGCCTTCGAACCGGGCATTGCCATAATAGTGTTCAGAAACATGTGCCATGTTCATATGAAAATCATCGATTGAGCAATCGCCCAGTTTTTCCCGAACGGACAGAAGGGTATCGTCGAAGGAGGTAATGTTTGCCATCTGCAGCGTGTAGCCGAAAAAAACTGAAAATCGCCGGGATCTTCGCTTGCGCAGAGCCTCGAACGTTGCGACAGCGCTGTCAAATATACCTGGAACTCCCCGGATCAGGTCATGCACATCACGCGGTCCGTCGAGGCTGATGGTCACGATGAGTCGTGGAATTCTCGTTGTCTCAAGAATAGAATCTACGGTATCAACGATGTCCCTCGTAAGCAATCCGTTGGTCGGAAAGTTCATGAGGTACAGGTCAGGACTCTCCGTGATTATGGCATGCATGATATTGCGGATGTCGGAGCGCAGAAAGATCTCTCCGCCGGTCAGATTGATCCAGGAAAACCGTTTTGCATTCCTGAAGAGCGCTGCGATCTCCTTCAGGGTAAGTTCATTCCCTTCCGGCTTCTGCCAAATGTCGCACATCGTACACCGAGCCTGACACCTGTTTGTCAGCGAGATTGTCAGGCGATAGGGAACGTCCGGTTCAGTAATGTTGCTTCGGACCGCACGATAGGCCAGTCGGGCAAGAGGAGCCAGGTTCATGATCGCAGTACCTCTTTCTCCCCATGGCATGCCGCCACCGCGAGATCGGGAAACTTGTACTGCAGCTCGTCAAGAACAGCATCGGTACGGATGGCCGCCATGCATGCTCCGCGGCCGTCGGTATGACGGCAGGTATGGAGCTTGGCATTGAAATTGGTGATGCAGGGGCTGCACGGCGGGGGCTCATAGAGGGCGAGCCCGCGATCCCCCCAGGGCCCATAGAGCCTTGGCGTATTCGGGCCGTAAAGCCCAACCACGGGCGTATTGACGGCAGATGCCAGATGCACCGCAGCCGTGTCCGCGGAAATGACCAAATGCGACGCTGCGATCAAACCAAAGTAATCAATGAACGCCAGCTGACCGCCAAGGTTGATCGTGTGCTCGGTACGACTCAGGTGGCTCACTGTTTCCGCGATCAGCCGGCACTCATCAGGGAGGCCGGTAAATATGATCGTTGCATTCCAGCGCTCGACAAGCCGGTCGGCAAGGGCCGCATAGCGATCAGGCAGCCATCGCCGTTCCTGAAAGTTTGCACTGGTTCCGATGTGCATGAGCACGACCGGTCGGCACGTATCCTGATCGAGGCGCGCCAGTAACTGACGGCCTTGTTTCCGAAGTGCGGACAATGTCGTAAGCTGCAATCGCGGAGGTTCTGCTAACTCGATCCCGGCGGCGCGAACAAGGGAATGGAACGACTGCGTGATATGGATAGTATTGTCATAGGCGACCGGTCGGCTGTAAAGGCTATGGCGATATTGTCCGCGCGTGTCGAATCCTATCGATACAGGCGCACCGACCTGCATCGTCATGATGGCGGAATAACGCGAAAACTGCTCGCAGTCGATAATGACATCGTATCGGCGTTTTCGCAGCGTTGCAACGGCGGCCCGCCACGTCGCAATAAATCGACGGACATCGCGTGTTGATATCATTGCGACATCGCGTACGGCTCCGGTTGCCTCAAGCGCTTCACGATTGCTCTCCAGCGTCAGGAAATCCACCTCGATATGTGGCCAGCGCATCCTGACTGCCTGAATGGCAGGAAGGATCATGAAGATGTTGCCGATGCCCCAGAATTTAATGAACAGCACCTGGCGGGGCGCCATTGCGGCCAGGTCCTGATTCCGTGAGTGCTTTCGCGGCAGCAGTCTCATTAGATGAAGAAGCGGGATGCCTGCCCAGCGGTCTATGATGCGAATCATTTTCCAGTTCATTGAGGGGGAGCTCTTTTGCTTCACACTCTTCCCCACGTCAGGATAGTTTGTATATATCCGTTTAAGATCCAGTTCACTGCCCATCAGGGCCAGGAGTTGACCTGCTGTAGTGGATGTATAGCAACTGAGTATCGCACCCAGAGTATAAGGAACCTCCTGCCAGGTGTCACTGCATCGCACAGACTCAACTACCGCAGCACCAAGACCGGCACTTATGAATAATATCGGCAGAAGCGCGCTTCCGGTGCCGCTGATCGCTGCCAGTATCGCCGTCAGGCATATCCCTCCCCAGATCACCGGTACATACAGCATATAGTTAGAACGGTTGCGGGTCTTCCGGTTGATGCTTATGGAACCGTGCCCGTATGCCAGGCATTGGTTGTTGAACGGTTTTCCGAAGCGCCTGTTGTGATGATAGACCACCACATCCTGATTGAAATAGATCCTTTTGCCCGCAGCCAGAATTCGGTGGCACAGATCGCGGTCCTCTCCGGAATACAGGGATTCATCGAATCCGCCCACAGTCTCAAATACGATCCGTGGGAGGATCAGGTTACATGAATGGAGATTTGTGCAGTCCCGGCTTGACGACCGATTCCTGGCAAAATGGAGCGGACCGGATACCAGAAATGATCGTCGGGCGTTTCCAACGATCCGCTGCAGGAACGGTTCCCCGGGCGGCGTGATATTGGGGCCGCCCAGGGCCCATATGTCACGTTTCTTTTCCAGGAAGGATATCCCGTTCGCGAGCCACTTGGCATCGGGATAAGCATCGGAATCTATCAGAGCATAATAATCCGCATCCCGGTATCTGCGAATGGCCAGGTTGCGCTTCGCGGCGATCGTCAGATCACCCGTCACAACGATGCGGATCCTCGGATGATCGACAAGATCAGCGGGAGGAGAGATCGGTACGTCAGGCAGGACGACCACCCGATACGATCCGTAGTCAAGCGCCAAACAGCCTCTGATCGATTCCACTACGTAATCATTCAGGTCGATGCACGGGATAATAATAATACACGTTGCGTTCATAACAATTCCCGCAGGGTCGTAAAGGCAAGCCGCGGCCAAAAGACAGGTCGGGCAAGTACATTAACGGTCCATGCACATTCGAATGTACAATGGCAACGGTTCTCTCGAATTGAACGCCTCACCTGATGAGCCCGGACACTGTTCCAGATTCCGCTGAACTTCATGTCGTTTTCACGCAAATTTCCCATAGGATGGCGTAACGCCAGCAGCTCGCACGGGGCGACGGAGCCATCCGCCATGATGGTAGCAAACGAAGCCCCGGCTGCGCAGGGAATGTGGAAGCGCCCTGTGGTTTCGTTATTTCCTAGGATCTGGTGAACAATGCGGTTCTTGGCCCGGTGCGCTGCCTCCGCAATGCGTCTGCCGTGCTTGAATGGTTCCCGGGACCTGTCGATCAGGCGGGTCAGGCGACCATAGGCCTGACACAGCGATTCACGATCTGCAATAGTGCGCAGGACACCTTCTTCTCTGAGCAATACCGGGAATACAGATGTGACACCTGCAGCTTTGAGCGAACGGTAAATGTTCTCGATTTGTGATGCATTTTCCGGTGTTACGGTGAGGGCGACTGTTGCCGATATGCGGGGATCAGACCATGAGCTCATCAACCGATAGCTCTCCAGCGCTCGGTCATACAATCCGGTAAGGTTCCTGCTGCCATCGTGGCGTTCCCGAATATCGTCAAGAGAGATCGAATAGGTAATGCGGCATGTGGACGAACAATGGCGATAGCGCTCTGCGCTGCGCCTGATTGCGTCAGTGAACCAGCCGTTGGTCGTTATGACGATGGATTGCGCCTTCGTCGCAGATGCGTAACACGCTACAATGTCGGGCATGTCCTCGCGAAGGAACGGTTCCCCGCCGGTCAGATTGACATTGTAAAGGCCGCTGCCCAATGATCGGGCCACACGGCCGATATCGTCAAGGGTCAGTTCATCGGCATGTGTGCGCTCCGGCGCAAAATCAATGAAGCAATGGCTGCAACGGGCATTGCAGCGGTTCGTCACAAAATGGACAAGACTTAAGGGCGCATATCTGCGATTAAGCCTGTTCTGAATATGGTTCGCGATCTGCGGCAGCATTATCCGACGTCCCGTGATCCGGATCCCAGGGACCTGACCTGTGCGTGATCCGTCCGCACGTCTTCAATGTCCCATTTATCATTCATCTCGAATACCATTTCCGCGCCTTTTTTCACCGATCATCGTCCTCTCGATCTTCCATTTTTCATAGGCGATCTTATAACCCTGCCGGACCGGTATCTGGTTCATGAGTGAAAGTATGTGCGCTTCGGGAAAGCCCGCCCGCGGGATCTTGAACATGTGCCGCAACACCCTTCCGAGGCGCAGAACTTCCAACGACGTTTCGTAGAACTGCTCCTCCCGCGCCTCAGGGGTCATGGCCGGGTCCGGATGGTCGAACAACGCGTAGGCTCCCGTATAGTACTCCCAGCCCATGTCCTTGTACAGATAGGGTTCATACTGCTCCCGAAGCCGCGTCCCCGGGTAGGGAACCACCAGGGACGGATGCATGCTCACCCCCAGCCGGTCAGCAAGCTCCACGGACCTCTTGAAATCATCCATCGAATCCTCTCGGCTCCCGAGCATATAGAACAACGATACGTCGATCCCATGGTCCCTGATCGTGCGCACTGCGCGCTCCCGGTCCACGCCGATCTTTCCGTCAGCGCCGTATGCCTTCAGGCTTTCGTCGGATATGGCGTCCCATCCGACCCAGACGGTCCGCATGCCGCTCTCCCGCGCAGCATCCAGCATGCGCTTCCCTTCCGGAGCAAGGACCGGCCGCAGGCTGCCGAATCCCATCCACTTCTTTCCGCTTCCCTTGAGCGCGTTGAACAGGTCGACGGCCCGTTGTGCCTGCCCGGTCCACCAGATGTTCTCGTCGCCATTGATGTACATCTTCTCCGGAATCGCGGCCACGTCGCGCACCACGTGCTCGATGGGCCGGAATCGGATCTTTGAGCCCCAGAACGGCTTCACCGAGCAGAACGAACAGTTGTATGGGCAGCCTCGCGAGGTGTTCACAATGCGGAACTGGTGTTTGCGTTTTCCCTGGAGAAGTCCGTAGAGCGGTGTGGGGAGGTCGTCCAATTCGATCTGTTCGCCCCGGTAAAAGGGCTGGAGCCGGCCTGCCTGGAAGTCCTTCAGCACCTGCGGCCAGACCGATTCCGCCTCGCCGATCACCACAGCGTCGCCATGCTGCTTAGCCTCTTCCGGCATGGCCGAAGCATGCATGTTCCCGAAGACGATCTTGATGCCCCGCGCACGCAGCTTCGCGGCTATCTGATACCCCGGCACCGCGGTAGGGGTCAGGATGCTGATGGCTGCAAGATCACACTGTACCTCTTCGATCGCCTGCGGATCGGCGCTGGCGCTGATCAGTTCGATCTCGATCGAGGGATCCGCCCTGCGGGTAAGCGCGGCGAGATACTCAAGGCTCGGCGGCGCCACCGGCGTCCAGCCGAACGGGAGGGGGGGGAATATGATACAGAGTTTCATGGGGTAATAGCAGCTATCAGCAAATAGTCTTCATGGTGTCGGCTTTCATCAGCAAGCGATACTATTCCATTGGCGAGTGACGAAAGACGGCCATCAGAGACCAGCTGCCAACTCGGCGCTGATCGTATCTTCTCCGCTGCCTCTCAATGTTCTATGCGGAAGCCTTTATGGAACGTTTCCATGGAAAAAGGAATTCCCCAGTAACTGATGATCATCGCAACCAGCGCTATCAGCGCGTACCAGGCGAGCTTTCTCCCGCGCCAGCCGAACGTGATCCTCAAATGCAGGTAGATCCCGTAGGTAAGCCACGATATGAGCGACCAGACCTCGACGGGGTCCCAGTTCCAATAGGTCCCTTTGACCTGGTTCGCCCAGAACGCGCCTGAAACGATCATGAGTCCGTACATGATAAAGCCGCCTGCAACGAACCGGTAGCCAAGATTGTCAAGCACCCGCGAATCAGGCAGTTTTTCATAGATCCCCTTGAGATTCTTTTCCTTGAGCAGGTACATCAATCCCATCCCCGCGGCGGTCAGCACCGCGCCGAAACCGGTTGCAGCGCCGATGATGTGCACCCAGATCCAGCCGCTCTGCAGCGCCGGCGCGATCTGTACTGCTGCGTCCTTGATAAGCGTGCCTGCCCATCCCATGAGCACGAAGGAGACCGGCATGACCAGAACGCCCAGGGGCCGGACTGCTTTGTTCGCAAACTCAAATACCAGAAAGATGAGGACCGCGCAAAAGATGCCGAACGTGATCGATTCGGAGATGGTGAAGAATGGGCTGATCCCGGTCGCGGTCCAGCGGAGGGCAATAACGAGCACATGAGGTATAAATCCCGCGACAGCGCTGTACAGACCGATCTGAAAGGGCTTGTCGTGCCTTGACATGAGGCCGAATATATAGCCAGATGCGCTTACGCCGTACAGGGCGACTGCTGTCCAGAAGTAAAGGAATTCAGGTTTCATACGGCCTCCGTAAATAGCAACTATGAAGTATTGAGCACCACGGCACAACTCATTGGTATTATAACATCAATTCAATGAACCGCGAAGACACAAAAGTCCCGCCGAATTCCTTTTTCACTGATGAACATGCCTATTCTTTTCCCTTTCTCAGGCGACCGATGAACGTGATAGTCATCCCTGTCAGCCCTACCCAAAGGCTGGTCAGCACGATCGGCAAACCAGGCTCATGGCGAACGCTCATGGCGACCCAGTAGCGGACCTCGGTAGCCATAAGGTAATGATCTCCTGCCTCTAATTTGCCCCCGATCGGCAGTTTGCCGTATGCAAGGGTCTTGTCTCCCTGGACTGACTCGGGCGTAGCAAGAGGCCATACCTGAAGAAATGCCTCGCCATTCCGCTCCTTAAATTTGAGCGCGGATGGTCGGTAGGTCACCTGGAGCGAGAACAGCGGTTTCTGCGGCTCCTGCGGGTAGGGGAAACTTCCCGGGCTTTCCTTTGTCCCCGTCGTATACAGATAGACGTCGTTGCCCTTATCGTCCTTCTGTTTGAAGCTCTGGAGCGGGACAAAGGCTCCATACAGCTCCGCTCCCTTTTTATCGTAGAGGAAGATCGCGACAGAATAACCCTCACGGTCATTAAAATACCTGAAGCCGTCATGTTCTAAATTCTTGGTGATATAAACGACGCCCTGCTTTTTTGCAGCTCCTTCACCCACGGCGATCTCATATGCTGCCCGCTTGTCGGTCTCTTCGACCTGGTAGCCGGTGTGCATCTTGATGAGCGTCGTCTCACCCTTCAGTTTCTCAAAATCAAAGAATCTGCCATGGTCTATTGCATCATAGCTCTGCCGGTCCCCGCTGGGGAGGGTCTCTCCCTCTGTAAGCCTGATGAAGCCCCTGAAATAGAACATGCTGTTGTATATGATGCCTCCGAGCATGGCGACAAAGCTCAGATGGAACAGGATCATGCCGAGGGAAATGAGCGTTATCCTCCTGCCCCATATCCTGCCGAAGAAGCAGAACGCGACATTCACCACAAGCAGGACCAGCAATCCATTGAACCAGAGCGCTCCGAATATCAGTTCACCAGCCCGCTCCCCGCGGACGAGCGTGACCCCGATGACGCAACTCACCAGAATGGCGATCAACAGAGCCAAAGCGAGCTTCACGGAGGACAGGAACTCAAATAATCGTTCCATGAACAGGGAGCGACGTTTGACTTGCTTAACGACGGTACTTCCTGTATCGAGTTCAGATTTACTTGTGGGCATGTTCATCATGGTCATTGGTATACAGGATAATGAGTATCATCCCTCTTCTTCCGCATATTAGTAATATCAGCAACCGTTTACTTCACGGGGCTCTTGCCGGCCTGAACGTTCGTTTTGCCTAGCGAATTTTCACGTCCGCATTGTTGTCTATCATGTACCGGTAAAGGGAAACCGGCACCTGTTTGGCAGTGACAAGCGGGTACAAATAGATGTTCCAGGACACCATCACCACCAGTGCCACGTAATATAGCTTGCTGCCGAATCTTTCAGCGATACGCCATATCGAGTATGCTATGGCGGTAAATACAAAAGGAAGCAGCGGAGTAACCGAATAGAGAAATGCAGGTCGCTTGATGAACAAGAAAAGCACGTATGATCCGCAAAAGAACATCACCGGCAGTGCAAGTGTCACTGCTCGTCTTCGCATTGCCAGTATCGCCATGCCGATCATGGACGGTATGGTAAGGATCCAGATCGGCAGATTGTTCATATAAAGTCGGAATTCCCCCAGGCCGTTCCCCAGATATGTCCCGTGTCCGACGACAATAGGACGAATGAACCATTCCACCGCCTTTGTATGGCTGAGAAAGACCAACTCAGGTTCATAGCTTTCCGGCTTGTATAACTGAAAAGAATAATAGATATTGGCGACGAATTCAATGAACTCATTGAAAGAATAGCCCCGGCCAAACCACTGATAGAACGAAAGAATGTAGACGCTGATCGGTATCAGGACATACGTGCATGTTATAAACAATGCATTCCCGATGGTCCGGTAGTTATCGTTCTCGTAGAGCGCCAGCATATACACAGCGAGCCAGACGGGAGCATAGTTCCATTTCGTAGCCAGGGCGGATCCCATGATGAGGGCCGAGAGCATGAGCCATGGCGTTCGTCCGTTGTGGTTCACGTAGAGGAGGACAGCGAGAAGACAGAGTGCGGTGCCGTAGACCTCGCAGAACGTATGCCTTGAAAGGACCACGTGGAGGGGATCTGTTGCAAGCAGGAGCCCTGCCATGAAGGCCGTTTTCCTGCTACCGCTGATCTTAAAGGCAAAGAGATAGATGAGAACGGCAGTGGCCGATCCGAACAGGACATTCCTCATGCGCCAGCCATAGGGATTGTCCCCGAAGATCTGCAGGAATCCGTACAGAAGGATGGGACGCAGAGGAGGATGCTCCCAGCTGTCGGGCTCGAACTGTCCGTTGCTCCAGTAATTCGTTGCCGCCGGAACGTGACCGGTCTCATCCATGTATCTGTTGGGGGGGGAGGTGATATCGTAAAACCTCAGACCACCGGCCACGAGAAATATAATACCAAGCAGGGCGATATCGATTCTTTTCATCAATGGCGACCCTGGTACACTACAGTGATGTCAGCAGTAATATGCTTCATAGAAAGCAGGTCCTGTGCCTGTGTATCGTTATAAACGCCTTTGTTTATATATACCAGCGCTGTCTCTGAGATTTTCGGGAGAGATGTTGGTGTCGTGGCAATGATGGGGATGCCGCTTAAATTGTACAGGAACAAGCCCCTTTCCAGGTTCGGAACCGCCCGGAGCGGATGCATTATCTCCAACAGGCGAAATTCTTCCCATGCATTGTCAGGGATAATAAAGTAGACTTTGCGTATGATGTTCTGAAATATGCTGAACTCAACAATATTTCCCTGATGCAGATGTGGAGAGCCGTTATAACTATTGAGTCCCCTCATATGCGGGTAGTTGTCAAACAGCAGCAGCACCCTTCCTTTTACATTCTTTTCCTTCCAGATCAAATATGCCTTTTCAGGCGAATCAACAATATGCGTGGTATTGGCTGAAGCAAATATCCGGCTATGGTATCCATGATAGCTCACAACCAGTATCACCAGAATGAACCATAACATAGCTGCCAATGAGTAGGACATTCTGTTCTTATACATAAACATAGATCCCCGGTATTTCCATCAAGGTCGCAAGTCCTGATTTTTTTGTAACGTTGGATTGTAAACCAGGCGGCTGACCTTTTCAAGTATATTGTCGTTTTTACGCATCACTGTGCGCGCAGTCTCTTGGATCGCGTCAGGATCACATCCTTCGAAGGCGGGTCCAGAGCCGGGCAAGATCAATAAGGCTGCTCGCTGCAGCACGAAAAGGGCGTACGGAGGACTGGCCTCCCTGACGCCAGGTCACGGGGTGAGACCGTACGTTCATTCCACGGTGCATTGCCAAAGCGATGATCTCCACATCCCACGTCCATCGATCGGACCGGCAGTGTGCCAGCAGTGAACGTGCCGCTTCGCCGCGAAACAGTTTGAATCCGCAGTTGAAATCACGAAGCGAAATGCCGCTGATCCGCCGGGCAAGCGTCGCATATGCTGCTCCCATGAGGCGCCGGAGGAGAGACTGGGGGCGCTCAATGCGTGCCCCGGGGCTTCGGCGATCTCCGATAACGATGTCGGCTCCCCGGTCAAGTTCGGGAAGGAATGATGCCAGCATTTCGGGAGGAGTTGACATATCTGCGTCCAGGATCAACACCCTGTCCCCCCGGGTGATGAGCACTCCTGCACGTACAGCAGCGCCTTTACCCCGATTCCGTTCAAATCTGACCAGACGGAAGCGGGGATCCTCTGCCAGCCGGGCAGCGACCTGCGCGGTCTGGTCACGGCTTCCGTCGTCCACAAGCACGATCTCCCAGCCCCCAGGGGAAAGCTGAGCAAGGACCCTGGACACTGCCCGCGCAGATCCCTCCAGTATGGCTTCCTCGTTGTATGCGGGAATGACGGCACTGATCACAGATGTTTCACCGATAGGTAGCGGCGGGACTGATATACTCTCGGCCCCAAAGTATCGGCCCGAGATCGTTTCTTAATTCAGCAGTTTTTCCACTTTCCAGATGAGCTTCTGTCCATCCTTCACCCCATAGGCTATGGACGTTCCATCATCGGTAAATACCGTTTCGAACACCATCTCATATGCGGGATGCCGGCGAAGGATCCTTCCCGTGGCGTCGGCAACGACGACGAACCGCTTGCCATCCTTCCGCACCCGGTAAACAAGCCGTTTTCCATCAGGGCTGAACATCGGAGAAACAATAATATCGAACATCGGTCCCTCTTTGCCGTTCACAACAACTAACCAATGCTGTCCTTTCATTGCACCATAAGCATGGCGGCTGCCGTCCCGCGTATGCACAAGATGCGATATCTCATTGTATTGCTTCCCTGTTTTGCCGTCGTAATACAAGGCCTGGGGCGCCAACATCACTTCTACGTTGGCCATGATGGCAGCAGCACCTCGCTGATCCCTGGCAACGACCGGCATGGCTACCATCGGATCGTCCGGAAGTGGCACCTCCCTGCCGTTCAGCACCAGCAGGCGAGTTTTTCCCCTTACCGCGGCATAGGACACCGAAACACCATCCGACCCGAAGGTCGGTTGACTGATGGTATCATAGAGTGGTCCTTCCTTGACGACATCCGGCTGGTCAAAACTGAACTCGATCACCCTTTGCTTGTTCTGAATTATATTTACCGTCGCTATCCTGGTTCGCGCATCGTTCACAACCATGAGATCGCCGCTTGCTTCCTTGATGACATATTTTCTGAACATAAGATCGCTGATGACCAGGCGAGGCCTGCGGTCTCCATCAACGCCTTCAGCATATGCCACTTTTGTGGAATCAGCGCTGAATACCGGATTGCCGTTATAGGTCGAATACCCGTTGCTTATGTTGTCGTCAACGACGACATAAAGTTTCTCTTTTTCGATGACCTTATATGCTACATGCTTGCCATCAGGACTGAATATAATGCGACCGATGTCATCGAATGACTGCCCCTCCCTCCTATCCAGCACCAGTCGCTGCATTCCGTCCTTCGACAGGACGCTGTAGGCTATCCGTTGACCATCGGGGCTCATTGAAAGGTTAAAGAACTTCTCGTAGGGTCTCCCCCCCATTCCGTTATGAACAACATGAACGCCGCCGGCCGTTTTCGCGATATATGCGACGCCTCTTCCGCGTTCATTGAAGAATATCTGGAACGCAGGTTTGTCTCCAAGAGCGGGGTCCGTGCTGTCCGGTTCTTCCTGGTCACCGATGGTCGCCAGCAGCGTTGTTTCCGCCAGTACCCCGATCGGCATGCGGGACGGCGACGATCTGGTTGTCTGCGGCTCTCTATCGCATCCGGTAACAGCCGGTACAACAGCAAGTACGACCACGACCAGGAACAGTATTGATGGATACTTCGATCTCATATTACTCCACGTTTGCAAGATGCTTCATTCAAATAGAGCGTTGTAGTGAATGTGCCATAAGGAAAAAAAGCCTCGCCCAAAAGGGCGAGGCTCGTTGATATTGAAGTTTCCTTGCGGTTATTAGTATCTGCCGCCTGGTGTGTACTGGCTCATGTCATCACTGCAGCCGGTGGGCGAAGCACCGCCGCAGGTAGCTGTGCCTGTCGTAATGCCCGGCGCTGCACGCGGTCTTGGGGAGACCGTGGTAAATCTGGCGGTATTACGTATGAACGCGATCGGCCTCATACCGTTACCGTTACCCCACGTCCAGGCCGGTTGTCCCGCAGCCAGAAGGCCGTTGAATCCGTGGGCATCCTGCGCCGGAACAGGCCTCGCTGGTCTGGTAGTATTGCTGAGGTGGCAATTGTGGCAGGATGAGAACGTGGTTGCATTCATGTTGCTTGCTGCGGTTGTCACCGCCGAACCGGCACCATGCTGCGAAGCATTTGTATAACCGCCGATATGGCACAGGAGGCACAGTGTCGGACTGGCGACATAATAGCTGCCGCGCACCGTGGTCGGGGACCCGTGCGAGGTCACCATGCTTCTAATGGTGCCGGAGGCCCCGTTCATCGCATGGCAGTCCCAGCAGGACATCAGGGCGCCCCAGCCGGTCAGCGTGCTCGCGGTCTTGAGCGTTACGGGATTATAGGTTGCGGTCATCCTGGTGGCGGTCGCGTAGCTGTTGTTCTGCTTGCCCAGGACCGGATGGTACGAGGAGTTCGACGTGCTGAAATGAGAACTGATGTTCGTCACGCCGCCCAGCACATTATTCGCCGTCAGGAAGCTGGAATAGGTCGCGCCCGAAATGGTCGTGCCGAACGGCTTTGAGGTCGAGCTGCCGTAGGATACCGGCACCTGCGCCAGGGTGCTGGTCGCTCCGTTCGAATCGTGGCACTTCAGGCAGAAGTTCTTCTGGATGGCCGCGATCGTAAGCCATTTCGGATCATTTTCAAGCCGGGTATTCAGGTTGCGGGTGAAAATGGTGAACGACGTGCTCGACGCCGAATCAACATAGCCCCCGGGGTAGGTGGTCCCTGACGGAGCGGTGAAGGAGGTCACGCCCAGCATGCCCGTCCCGGTATCGGGATCGCGCAGGTTGATGTATCCGTTCTGATGGAGCGTCTGGTCCTCGCGTCCGCTGCTCGTCGGGCTGCCCTCCAGGTGGCAGACGATGCAGTCCCACTTCGTGACATTACCCTGAGCCGAACGCTTGTGGGACCAATTGTTTTGGAACTCCGCGGACACCGCGCGTCGCTGGGTCACCGTGCCGCCGGTCAGAAGCGACGCTGTCGGAGCAGTCTGCACGATCAGGTGGCAGCCAACGCAATCCAAGTCATCCACTCCCCATTTGGCCGGCACGGCATTCTGGTGGCAGCTTGACGTCGAACAGGCGCCGCCGGTCGGTGAATAGGCATAGTTGATCGTGGTAGCGGGGCCCTGCGCAAGGTTATACGCCTGGTTGACGTGAAGCGAGGTATTGGTAATGCTGGTGCTCGTTGTGGTGACATTGTAATGGCAGATGTTGCAGTTGTAAATGTCATGGCTCAAATGGCTGTTCATCTTGGTCCGGTTCGTGTGGACCACGACCTTGATGGCATCAATTTGAATATTGGAGTTGGTCGCATCGTTATCCTTGATGATAACACCAAAGTTCGCATTGCGGACCTGGGCCGGAGTCATCGTGGCCCCCCAGGTGTCATTGACAGCGGTGTTCACCACTACCTCGTCCGTCGTGGTCGGGAGCGTGAACAGCTTGGCCGCGCCGGCGATTCCGGTCGGAGTCGCAGTGGCGTTATCGGTCAACTGGGCGCTGATCGACCCGACGCCGGTGCTCAAGCCCTTGACAATGACGGAGTAGCCCGTTATCACATCGGCATCCGCCAACTCGCTGGTCGAGAAGGTGAAATTCGTGACGACCAGCGGCTGCAACGTCGTGCCGGTGTAGGTGATGTTCGTGCCGTCTTCCCGCAGAATAGTGCTGTACGTATAGGTCGAGCGAGTGACCATCGTGCTGGTCCAGCCGGTCACGACCGAAACGGTGCTCGGATAATGCTTCGGGCTGGGATACAGCGGTCTGCCGCTGCCGTCATTGCCCGGCTCGTTCCCGTGGCAGCTGTTGCATGCCGTCGTGCCGCCCCAGTTCTGTGCCATCGTGAACGTCGGGACCAGGGTCGAAGCGATCGACACGCCCTTGGAATGGCAGTAGAAGTTGCTGCAGTTTCCGGTATAGGTCCCGGGTGAGTGCTTCGCCACGTCAGGCGGATAGCCGTTTGCAACGTCTATGTTGTTGTCTCCGTGCTGTACGCCGCCGCTCACGCCGTCCACTGCGCCGGTGTGGCAGTCGCCGCACACAAAGTTATAGGTGTTCAGATGCTTGCCATGGGCGCCCCAGGTCGGCGATCCGTAGGACGCGAAGGCACCCGGCGCAATATGGCACATAGTACATCCGGGGCCGGCAACACCCCAACTCGGGGTAACTGCGGTTACCGCGCCATAGGGGCTTGCATGACACGAGGCATTGAAGCATCTCGTATATCCGCTGCCGGGAGAATGCTTGGTTATGGTCGGTCCCGATCCATACTTGAGATCGTACGGGGTCACCGCGTACACATCGATATTGCCGTCCCCATGCTCAGCGCCGCCGCTCACATCCTTCAGTGCGGTACTGGTGTGGCATTCGTTGCACCCATATCCCTGAGAATCAACGTGCTTGCCGTGGCTGCCCCAGGTCGGCGATCCGTAGGACGCAAAGGCGCCCGGAGCGCCGTGGCAGGAACCGCAACCCGCGCCGGCAACACCCCAGACCGGGGTCACTGCTGTCGCTGGGCTGTACGGACTTCCGTGACAGGACGCGTTGGTACAGGCGGAATATCCGGAACCCGGGGAGTGTTTTGCCGTGACCGGATAGCCGTTGGTCACATCGATGTTGCCGTCAACGTGGTTCGCGCCGCCGGAAACATCCTTGACCGCGCCGACGTGGCAGGCATTGCACAGGTACCCCTGAGAGTCAACGTGTTTGCCGTGGCTGCCCCAACTCGGGGAGCCGTAGGTCGCGAATGCGCCCGGAGTCCTGTGGCATGCGTCGCAGCCTGAGGTGATGCCCCAGAGCGGTGTCGTCACCGTGCCGCTGCTGTAGGCGCTGGTATGACATCCGACCGCAGTTGCGCAGGCGCCGTACCCGTTGCCGGGCACGCCGCTGTTGGTGTACGTAAGGCCGGAGTTCACTTCGATCGTGTAGTTCGCGTGCGTTGACATGGTGACGGAATTTTCCGTGTAGCCGGTGTGGCAACTATTACAGGCAATGACTGCCGTCTGCGCGTGCGCCACGTGGCTGCCCGGAGCTGTCGGATCGGTTCTCATATTCAGATGGCAGGCCCCGCAGGCAAGCGGTCCCGCCGCTCCCCAGGTCTGTGGCTTGTCCGTTCCGGCTCCCGAACCGCCCGCGCCCTGGACAGTGCTGTGGCAATAGACCGTGGTGCAGGTGGTGAAGGCCGGGTTGTCGACCTGCGGGAAGGACTTGAGCGTACCGGCCGAGATCGTGCCTTTGCTGTACGACCCGCTGAAGGTCGCGAAGGTTTTGAGCATATCGATGCTGCCGTCGCGATGGCCGGTATTCGTGCCGTTGTCCCGGTGGCAGATCGTGCAGGCGAGCCCGAGGTTCGCCGGCTGGGAGTTCGCATGTTGCGTATGGGAGCCCAGGAAGCTGCCGGTGGTAGCGGAACGCGGGCCGTCGACCGGCGGGTTCCCGTGGCAGTCGGTGCAGGCCGTTACCGTCGCCTTGATCCCGGTCGTGAGCGTTATCGTATTGGACAGGAACGACGCGAAAGCGTTCACCGTGTCAGGCGAGGCGGCGTAGAGCGCGGTGACGCTTGCCCTCGTCGTGAGGCCCGTCGTCCCGTCGAACATGTCATAGACCACATATCCGTACTTCGTCGAAGTGGGACCGGTCACCACGGTACGGTCGGCCACCGTGCCGGTGTTCAGGTTGATGACCTGCGGGGTCCCGGGCCAATTCGATATCCTTCCGATCAGGGCCGCGTCCGACGGGATCCCCGTCGAGAGGGTCAGGGACGTGTAGATCCTGACCGCCGCGATGGTCCCCGCCGTGCCGATATCGTCGATGCCGAGCCCGGTGAGACGGACGCTGCCGTTGCCCGTATTGTTGCTGTTCATGGCGAACCGCTGCATCAACACGAAGGCCGCGGTGTCGGTTTTGGGCGTTGTCGCGAGCGGCGTATTGCCCGACGCGGTCAATTGGTCGGGCGGGCTCGAAGCCGGAGTTCCCGATCCGGTCGCACCCGCGGACGGGCCGTTGTTCACATTATCATAGGCGCAGATCCGGTAGGAGTACTGGGTGCCGTTCACCAGGCCCGTATGCGAGAACACTGTGGCCGTGCCGCCGTAGCCGGTCACCACGGAACCTGTCCCGCAGTTCGCGGGAGCGGAAGCGCCCGTCAGGAACCGGATCGTGTAGGTGTTCGCGGACCGCAGGCCGCTGGCAGCGTCGGCAAAGCCGGGCCAGCTCAGATCGTTCAGCGTGTCGCCAGGCGTCACGGTGAGCGTTCCGTCCGTCGGGACCGTGCTGTCCACGGTCCGGGAGAGGGCCGAGGCGGTCCCCGTGCCGCCCGTTGAGAGCGCGCGCATGTTCAGCGTCACCGCGCCGGCCAAAGCGGCGGGATTCGCCGTACAGGTCCAGGTCGGGGACGATCCCGAAAGGGCGCCCGCAGTTCCCGGCCACGTGCCATCGGTCGTGTACCAGCAGTTCGTCACTGAGGATTCGTTGTCGGTAAAGGTCGTGGTTATCGTGGGATTGGCGTTGATATACGTGCCCGTGTCGGGCGTCACCGTCACCGTCCCTGGCGTGGGCGCCGTGGAATCTGACGAACCGATCGTCAGCGTCGCGCTGGTGGTGTCGTTCAGCAGCGTTGTGTTCGAGCCGGTCGCGCTGGTCACCAGGCCGGTCAGGGTCTGGCTGACTGTGGGGCTTCCGATGATATTATAGGTGACGATGTACTGCGTCGTCGTGGTCGTTGCCGCGATCGGGGTGCTGAAGGTGGTGAAGGTGGCAGTCCCGGCAGAGAACGTCGAGGTCGCCATAAGCGTGTCCGTGGCATCCCACTCGTTCGCTGTTCCTCCGCTGTCACGGTAGATCTTCACGCCGCTTGCGGTGACGTTTGCCGTGTTGGTGCCGACCACCACGACCTGGGAGAGCGTGTCCGTGAAGCCCGTCGTGAACAGCGTGAAGCTGTCGACCGCCTGATTCGTGTCGTTCGCGAAGACGGTCTTGTTCGCAGGGAAACCCGTGCCATTGCCGACATTCGTGATCGCGGGATTCAGGGAAATGCCCGAGATTGTGTTTCGAGTTGCCGCGCTCTGCGTAAGGAGCGGATTGGTCGTTGTCGTGGTGCTGATCAGCACGCCGCCGCAGGTACGAGACATATTTGCTGAAGGATCGTTGCCGTCATACATCTCGGTCCATCCCGGCATAGGTGTATAGGTGACGCCGCCGTTCGACGTCTCGAAATAGTAGGCCCGGCCTCCATTTATAACGTTCAAAGGCGTTGCGCCAAAGTTATGCGTCACCGTTGGCGCGGTCTCAAGGTTATTATTCACAAAATGGTTGATCGGCGTCGTCTGGTTAACACCGGTGTACCAGGCAGCCTTGACCTGCCATCCTGCAGGAGCGACAGAGTTCGTGATATTCAGGTTGAGCGTTGTGCCGACTGCCGCCCTGATCTGTGTTTCTCTCAGGTAGCCGATCCACTGCCGGTTGCGGGAAACGCCGGAGTTGAACGTATTGAACAGAGAGGTCAGGTTCTGTCCGCCCCAGGTTCCCGAGGTGAACGAGGAGGTATTAGCAGCAGCCGCGGCCTCCCACTGAGCGACGACGACCAAAAGCCGGTTTTGCCCGGCTCCCACCGCGAACGTGCCGGTGATAGCGGCCATGCTTCCAATACCTGTCGCAACGCTCGCTGTCGGCGCGCTGAATTCGGCGCCCACTGTTACTGTCGCCGTTGCATCCTGAGGGCCGGCCAATCCTGCGGCAAGCAGGACACCGAGAGTAGCAGTGAAGATCAGTAGTCGACTGACCTTGGCCAGCCAACCTGAGGATATTTGAGTTCTTGTCGTTTTCATTCTCATACTGACCTCACCCTATAGAAGAAATTTCACCTATACATTGCCCCTCACCCTGCCCTCTCCGTGGAGTAGAGCGTACAGGGTGAGGAGTTATCACTTGCCGTTCATGCCCCGATTCTGCGGAACAAGAACATATTATACTATCTGTTCTATGCTAAATCAACACCTCTGCTCGCTCTGCTAGTATCCCTGCCACACCGGGGTTACCTGGAAGTGGCAATTGATGTTGGAGCAGGTCTTCGCCCTCGTGGCCGAGGATACGTTCACGAGACCGGTGTACGTCGGTGTGCCGGCAGATGCGAAGCGGTTGATCGTGCTGCCGCCGAAGTTGATCGAACGGATCGGGCTGCCGCCCATCGCGTGGTCCGTATCGCTCTGGGAGTGGCAAACGCCGCAGATCGCGTTGAAGTTGGTGTTGCCGAAGGTGTCCGTCGTCGCGGTCAGGACCGTGCCCGACAGTGTCTTCAGGTGCTGGATATGGAGCGCATGGGCGCCCCAGCCTTCGATCGCCTTCGCGTTCTTGCCCCAATCCGAGCCGCTGTTGGTGGTGTCGTAGTCATGGCAGCTGTCGCAGGCGCCGCCCACGCCCTCGAGGGTACCATTGATATGGCGGCTGTCGCCGGACCCGTCGTGGTTGTGGCAGGCCTGGCAGTTGCCGGCGCCGAGCGTGACCCCGCTGTGGTTATACTTCGCCGAGGCGAGCGGAGGAGACACATGGCACTTGTTGCAATCCGCGTTGTCCATGGTTGAGGCCGGGTTGGCAAGCAGCGTCCCGCTCGTCCAGGTCGGCGTCGGATCGGTGCCTACCACCGCCGCCGCGAAGCCGCCGCCGTGGCAGTAGTTCGTGGCGCAGACGCCGCCGGTGTAACTCGGCACGATCGGGCCCTTGTCCCCATTGTACGGCGTGGTGCCGATGTTCTGGGCAAGGTTGCTCCAGGTCATCGTTGCCGTGCCGTCCATATGGCCCGCGTCGTTCAGCGCGGCCACGGCATGGCAATCCGTGCAGGCCACCTGAC
>ERZ1292625.337-Hain-H41-01um-R1-337-length-74597-cov-39_pt1 | contig 74597 bp, 73 predicted proteins | sample MGYA00564400_ERZ1292625 | MGnify/ENA primary metagenome ERZ1292625 (study PRJEB36523, sample SAMEA6512639) | groundwater metagenome | collected 2019-01-08 | study: AquaDiva: Metagenomics assemblies of 32 groundwater samples | reverse complement strand
AAACGCCTCACCAGATATTTAATGAGGGTGTTGCGCTAGAATGTTGAATGTAGCTTAAACACCAACAAACCTGTATTAGCTACGTTAGATCCAGAAGAAGCACCTGTATAAATATCACGTGATACGTTTCCTTCATTGTATGTCCCTGCAGCTACATTGATTGTGTCGCCTTCAGCAGCAGCATCAACAGCTACTTGGATTGTGGTAAAAGCTGTAGCTAGAGTGAGACCGTCCTGTGTGCCAACATTACTGGCGTCAACATACCAAGTTCCAGCTCCAAACACAGGCTTGCTACCCACAAGAATTCCTACAAAAATAAAAGAAACAGCAACCAAGAATAAAACAATCTTGGAACTTAGACTATTCCTTAAATAAGCGATATTCATTTATTTAGAGTTAATATTTTTTTAATGTCAATTTTATAGTATACCCTGATGATTACACGTCAAGGAAAAAAGCGCTTAACCTATTGATAACCTGTCGATAAGTCAAAATAAAAACCGCTATATAAAGCGGTGATAAAATCTTTCTAAAATAACACTGGAGCCGTTGATCGGAATTGAACCGATGACCTACTCCTTCACTTACACCTCAACTTCGTAAACCTTATATGAGGGTTAGACTGTATCTTAAGCATAGCTTTCGCTTTAGCTTCCCTTGTCAGTCGTTCGGGCGAAACATTTTCGCCACGGTCTTAACCTTTCCAGGTCTTTAACCGTTATTCGGGAGACATTGTAAGATTTCTCTCACAATGGGCAGGTCCTGTTCGGACTACCATGGAGTTGCTCTACCAACTGAGCTACAACGGCATGTTGGAAATAAATTATGGTGGGTGGTGAAGGATTTGCACCTTCGAAGCCACAAGGGCAGCTGATTTCATTAATCCCTAGATTTCTTTAGGGCATGGACTATATCTTCGCCTTAACTAAAAAGCTTTAGGCGTTCCGGTATCTAGTCTCTACGGCGCCCTCTAAAAAGAGGTTCCCACGGTATTAGCATAGCTTTCTGCCTTAGCTTTCACCGTTATCCCGGAAAGTTCATCTTGAGGTTTCCCGCAAGAGCTGCAATCTTCTACAGTCAGCTCCGTTTGACTACTTCGGTAACCACCCATGATTTAACTTAACTCATTCGCTATTCTATCTATTAAGAACAAAACTGTTTAACCTCAGTGTGCCATCTGCTGAATCTTCTCTTTAAGAGAAACCTCTTCTGGATGTTTTTCAAATACTGATTTTAATTTTCCCAATGCCTCTTCTTTCTCTCCCAAGGTTACCATTGAATCAATCAGTATTAGTAAGTATTGCATATTACCTGGTTCTAACTCAACTGCCTTTTCAAAGTTTGGTTTTGCTTCTTCACTCTTCCCTGCTCCTTGTAGAGACAAACCTAGATTTACAAACCTTGCTGGAATCAAGTCATTCAGTTCTAAAGATTTTAAATATGCATCTGCTGCTTCTGAAAAACGTCTTGTTGAAAGCAAAGCATTTCCTAAATACGCGAAATAGTTGTCGTTTTGAGGATTATGCTTTACTAAAAACTCTAATATCTCAATCGCGTTATCATGCTTCTTCTGCTTAATATATATCTTCATCAAGCCTTCATAAGCGAGATATTCGTGCGGATGTTTGCGAATCACCTGGATTAAAACCTCTTCCGCTTCTTCTAACTTTCCTTCGGAAATCAAACGTTCAGCTTTCTTTAAACTGCTATACATACCAATATTGATTGACCTGTCCCCTGGTCTGACAAACCTAGCTACCCTGTTTGCTAAAATCTGACTTTGCTTTAAATCTTTTGCTTCAAGCATAAAACGCCAGATTCTCTTTGAAACAAATATAGATCCGTTTTTAATATGCTCCCATGCTTTTTTAGAAAGAGTCCTAGAAACAGAAGATGCTTTTTTAAAGAAAGACTGTTTCTCTCCTGCTACATCATCATTTCCTTTGTCCTTTTCTATTGCTTCTGGTAATCTGCGCAAGAATAAAACAACCACTCCAAGAACTGCAAAAATCAGAATTAAATTAGCAATCAAAGTGAAAGACAAGAAGCCTCCCGAAATTAATTTCCTAGATGATACCTTGTAAATCTTCTAACAACGATATTTTCACCAAGCTTAACTACAGAATCAGACAATAGATCTTTAATCTTCTTTTCTGGATCTTTAACAAAAGCTTGCTCCATTAAACATGTTTCTTCATAATACTTAGCAAGCTTTCCTTCGATCATCTTTTCAACAACAGCCTCTGGTTTACCAGAATCTTTTGCTTGTTCTTTGTAAATCTCCTTTTCTTTCTCAACCACTTCAGCAGGAACATCAGAGATATTTACGTACAAAGGGTTTGAAGCTGCGATATGCAAAGCAATTTCTTTTGCCAAGCTCTTGAAATCATCAGTTCTAGCAACAAAATCTGTTTCAGTGTTCAATTCAAGAAGAACACCAACCTTACCACCAGCGTGGATATAGCTTTCGACAACACCCTCGTTAGCAACACGATCAGCTTTCTTTAAAACCTTAGACTGCCCTTTTTTGCGTAAGATTTCAATTGCTTTTTCTTTGTCATTACCTGCTTCATCTAAAGCAGCTTTGACATCTGTTATTCCCGCGCCAGTTAATTCACGGAGTTCTTTTAATAGTTCCATAATTATATATTTGTTACTTTTAATTAAGATTTTGCTACTTCTGTTGAAACAGCAGAAGCTTGTGGCACAAAACTTTGCTTTCCTTCTAAAATTGCGTCAGCTAAAGCATCTGCAATATACTGCACTGCTTTTATAGCGTCATCATTTGAAGGGACTGGAAAATCAATGTTGTCTGGATTGCTGTTTGTATCTACAATACCAATAATCTTAACTTTGGATTTCTGCGCTTCTACTAAAGCAATGCTGTCGTAGTTTACATCAAACACAACGATTGCTTCAGGAAGCTTCCTCATATCCTTGATACCCTCAAACAAAGTCTTCATCTTTACAAGTTCACGATCAATCATCAAGCGTTCTTTTTTAGTGTAGTTTTTTTCCAACTCACCAGTTGCTTTTAGACTCTCGTAGCGTTCCATTTTCTTGATGGTTTTCTGAATTGTTCTAAAATTTGTGAATGTACCACCAAGCCAGCGTGTAATTACATATGGCATACCAGCAGCAATGGCTGCGTTTCTAACTGCTTGTTTTGATTGACGTTTTGTTGCTACAAACAAAACCAAACCACCTTTAGCTGCTGTTTCTTTTGCAAAAACCATTGCATCTAAAAGCTTAGAACGAGTTTTTTCCAAATCTATAATATGAATGTTGTTTCGAACAGCAAAAATGTATGGACGCATTTTTGGGTTCCAACGAGAAGTCTGGTGACCAAAATGAGCACCAGCCTTTAATAGGTCAGACAATTGAATGTCTTTCATTTAAATTCCTTTCTAGCTATCCTTGTTCTTCTATTCCGGCAGACTTTGTTTTCACCCTCAAGCTACTTACAAAGCAGGATTGATCCGAAATATGCTTAATTAATATCAAAAAGAGTATACTGGATTTTAAGAAAAAAGGCAAATAGTTTCTGCCCCTTTGATTTTTTTGATATAGTAATGATATGAAGAAATCCATTATTTTCATTTGCAACGGCAATATAGAAAGGTCAGTAATAGCCGCGCAGTGTTTAAACAACCTTTTAGAAAAGAAACAACTAACTGCAAAATACAAAGCAGATTCTTTTGGTTTGCAGGGCACTAAAAATACCCCAAACCCATTGTACAAAAAACTAAGCCAATACCCAAAAGAGTACAAGGCAGCATACCCAACGCTAAAAAAGTTAAAGATTGATATAAGCAAACATACCTACAAAAAAATAACTTTGTCTGCAATAAGCTATGCTACTACGATCATAGCGATGGATAAAAAAGTTTATTCATCAGCAAAGAACTCCCTTTTAAAACAATTCCCTTTTGCTAAGAATAAGTTGCATATTTTTTCAGAAATAACCTTAAACCATAAGAATATAAAGGACCCACATGGTAACGGAAACAGCAAAATCCACGAACAAGTTATACAACAGATTCAAGTAGCGATAAATAAAAACTATAAGAAAATTCTCTACTTGTAGAGTTTTAAATAAGGCAAGAGCGCAGAAACCCCGTATACCGCACCCTGATAAATTAAGATATGTTCTACTTCTTTTATCAAAATGGCATTAGACATTTTATATTATTTACAATTAAACCTCGCTAATCTAAATGATGGCACGGCTTTATTAACAGCATAGTGACCTAGTGTTAGGTCTCCTTTAGATCCATGAAAATCTGAACCCCCCGTGTAATTAAGCGCTCGCAGATCAACCATTTTTTTTAAAAATTTGATTTGATCTTGTGAGGTCTCATCATGATATACTTCTATCCCGGTTACCCCAATCCGTAGTAAATCGTTGATACTGGACTCATCTAAGGGCTTAGTTACAACGCTTACCGAAACAAAAGGGTGCGCGATGATGAGGTCCTGTGCTACATCTTTAAATTTTTGCACGACCCATTCAATAGTCACGCCACTTCGTTCAATTGCACAGGGTTTACCAGGGGCCTGATATTCATAATATATATCTTCCGGAACAAAATTTCTTCCGTATTTTTTTGAAAAAAATCTTGATTGACACTACTAACACAAATATCAAGAGCAACAGTTAGACCTACTGGTTGCTTTTCAGATGGCACCAAACTAGGAGTAATCTCAAGCCCCTCTCTAAGAAAGAGTCTAATTGCGGCTTCCATTTCCATTATTTTTGCTTTTCTAACAATTTCGTTACGTTCCTTCAAAATTTGTGCTACTACGTCAATGTCAAAATCGTAAGCCAAAATATGAACCTCATTATCCTTATATTTAGTTGTTAGCTCTGTTGCTGGAACAACCTTGGTTCCCGAACCATCTAGACATTTTATTAATTCTCGAATGCCGGCCACAGTATTATGGTCAGCCAAAGCGCAATATTCCAACTTTTTTTCTTTAATAATTGCGGCAAGTTCCGGAACAGTTAATTTACCGTCTGAATAAATAGAGTGAAAATGCAGATCTAGCATGGTTATAAATATAAATTAAGTTCCCTTAGCTAAAGAGTTAATATGTAAAAGAATATAAAAAAATAGAGCTAATGTTTATAGCTTAACGCCAAAAAAAATTATGAGCAACTGGGTAATTTCTATCTAAATATATTAAACATGGAAAATATATAGCAAAGACCGTTCATACCTGGATGGCATGAACGGTCTCGCTTGAGAAAATCTACTTGCTGCTTACCGGAACTTCATGACGTACACCAGAGGACCTTCGCTCCTTTCAGAGTTCTTGAACCAAAGGTATGAGTCATAAGGCTGGATCAGCGGATCACCGATCACACCTACTCCGACGCCGTAATGGTTCGGATCGTGGAAATTGGTAGGGTTGGTGATGAAGTTGTCCGGAGGCGAATCCGGCCACCCACTGATCGTTCCAACAGTTCCCTTGAAGTCCACACCGTTGCTCGACACGAGCGAATTGCCGGTGCAGGTCAGGAGAACGTTTCCGCTCCAGTTCAGTGGACCGCTGTTCGGAGTGATCCCGGTGCAGGTGAGCGTCGGCACGATGAGTGCCTTCGTGATGCTGACCGAGACAGGCGTCCCGTCCAGACCAGTGCAGTTGACCGTGATGGTCACCTGCCGCTTTCCTGCGACCAGAACCGGCATGGTACTGCCGGGGGTGTAGACGAGCGTATCACCACTCACCGAAGCAGTCGCCTTCACGGTCTTCGGATCAGCCGTTGTTGGCGTGCCGTTAAAAACCGGCGCGCTACACGAGCTGATGTACTGCTTGATGAGCGGTAACGAAACCGTCGTGTTGAGCACGATGCCCGAGTCCGGGACTGCGCTGCCGTCGATCGACAGTGTCGGCTTTCCGATGACATTCACCATGAGGTGAACGGTCACCTGCTGTACACCTTCACCGTTGCCAGTGATGGTGTAGACACTCGCCTTGGAAGGCGAAAGCTGCAGGATTGCGTTCGGAGAAACAGTAACGCCATTCTGGTACATCGGGTCATTGTCAGAACTGACCGTGACACTCAAGCAGTTCCTGAAGTCCAGAACGACCGAAGTCGTCTGGCCCGAGCTGATCGTCACCTGCGAAGAAGGACTGATCGTCCCTACGCAGGTCTTTGTAACAGGGTTCGTGATTCCACGTTCCCCGCCGCAAGCCAAAACGAGCAGGCCCGCCGAGAGCAAATAGATATTCCGCATTTGACCCTCCTTAAAGGTTTGCGGGGTTCGTGGTTGGCATTGCAAACAATGCAGACCAATCGTGTCTGCATTGTAGGATATTATTCAATTTTTGTCAAGTTTCTTACAAACACCCAACTAACACCAATGCAATATTTAAAGAAATACGAAGTTAAAACTCTACCTACAAAAGACTATGTTGCGTTACAAACTTAACCACTGTCGGATATCTATCTGGACCTGGACAGCAAAGCAAAGACCGTTCACACCTGGATGGTATGAACGGTCTCGCTTGAAGGAAGATCTTGTTGCTTGCTACTTGAAACTCATGCTGAATCGAAGTGGGGCTTCGGCCCGCTCCGAGTTCTTGAACCACAGATACACAGTGTACGGCTCTGTCATCGGATCACCGATGATACCAACTCCAAACCCGTAATGCTCGGGGTCGTGGAAGTTCGTGGGGTTGGTGATGAACTTGTCTGGCGGATAAGGCCAGTCGGCAGAGTTGGACATGACCGTCCCCCCGAAATCCACACCGTTGCTCGAAACGAGCGAGTTTCCGGTGCAGGTCAGGAGAACATTTCCACCCCAGTTCAACGGACCAGTGTTCGGAGTGAGGCCACTACAGACAAGCGTTGGCACAACTAGCTTCACAATGATGCTCGCCGTGACAAACGAGTTGTCCTGGCCGAGGCAAGAAACCGTAATAGTTGCCTGCCGCTTGCCGTTTACCAGCACAGGCATTGTACTGCCTGGGCTGTAAACGAGCGTTTCACCGCTGATAGAAGCTACAGCCTTCACAGTCTTCGGGTCAGCTGTGGTCGGCGTTCCGTTAAAAACCGGCGCGCTGCACGAACTGATGTACTGCTTGTGGAGCGGCAGCATCACCGTTGTGTTCAGCACGACCCCAGAATCAGGAATCGCGCTGTTGTCGATGGTGAGCTCGGGCTTTCCAATGACGTTGACGGTGAGACGCACCGTTGGCTGCGCACCCTCGCCGTTGCCGACGAAAGTGTAGACAGTGACCTTGGAAGGCCAAAGCTGCAGAGTCGTGTCAGGCGCAACATTCACGCCAGACTGGTACTTGACGTCATTGTCAGAACTGACCGTGACGCTCGAGCAGTTGCTGAAGCTGAGCTTGACCGAAGTGGTCTGACCAGCACTTATCGTCACTTGCGACGACGGGCTGATGGAACCACTACAAGTCTTGATGACGGGGTCGGTGATGCCACCATTTTCCCCGCCGCAAGCCGAAAGAAACAGGCTCGCCGAGAGCAGCAAACTAATCTTCCGCATAATGCCCTCCTGTGGGTGTTGGCGGGTTCTGTTGGTACTGCAAACAATGCAGACCAATCGTGTCTGCATTGTAGGATATTATTTAATTTTTGTCAAGGAAAACGTAGAAATAGACCATATTTGGACTATTTTATCTCTATTTTTGCTGGTGTTTGATACTCCACAATTATTGCTTCGTTCTCATGACCAGATCCTAAAGTTGGAGAGTATGATTCATTGCTCTTCCTGTTTGCTGGAAAAACATTACCATTAGAATCAGTTGCATTTGTCGTTATCTGAGAAGCAAAACCACCAACAATATACGTACCACAGGCTACTTGCGTTAACTGCGAAAGATCTCTACCAGCTAACGATTCAGGACCGCTGTGAGAGAAATTAAAAGGTGTACTTGAAGTCACACTAGGTGCATCCCCATAATTTATTCTCCTATTTATACTCAACCTACACGTTGGTCCTAATGTTGCTGTCGCGCTTTGTTGTGCTGCAACAGTTCCGTTTGGTGCTGTGCTCCAGGCATCAATGTAATATGTCATCGTAGGGAAAGAACTTGAAACCTCATTTGCACCTGTTGAAATACTTACAGGCCCGGTATAGTTAGTAGTTGAAGACGGTGATGTATATGCTACTGTTCCAGAGCCACCAGCAGTTAAGCTTCCTCCCTTAATGGTTGCGTTTGTACAAGAGGATAGATTAAAGGTTATGGTTACACTCTTGTCACCATTAACTGTTGCTTGCTGGCCTGATATTGTACATGGGTTTGTTTTAGTGACAGTTACTATTTGCTGAGGCACCTGTGGACTGCCTGCATCAAGATAGTAATCTTGGGAGGTATTTTGAATTGTTACAGAATATCCATCTGTTGGGTTATTAAGCTGAACTGAAACAAATGTTCCGTTGGTGACGTCAATTAACTCTAATGCGGAACAATTGCTGGTTGTCCAATACAGTTTTGAAGTTGGTGCAAAAGATGAAACAGGATTTGGATTTGCGTAGAAAGAATTGATAGCACAAGCACTTGCAGCTGCAACAGTTATTGTAACAGACAAAGGAGACGCGCCTCCTGTTAAAGTAAACGTAGTCGTGCTTGTTAAAGGACCAGTGCTTTTTTGAGTCAACCCGCTAACATCCCCTATTCCCTGGTCAATGCTAAGGCTTCCGCAATTGGAAGCAGTCCAAGTTAGCGTTGCTGAATTTCCAGAAGTAATGCTTAAACTAGGAGATGTAAAATTGCTTGTAAGACAGTTGTTACCTCCTTGGGCAACGCTGATTGAGATAGAGCCAACTCTTGCACCATTTGGATCTTGAAGATAGAAGCCGTATGGTCCTGGGTAAGCCAAAGAACCTGTTCTGTAAGTATCAGAAGTTGCATAGCTGGTTGTTAGTACATCACCAACAAATCCGCCTGTGTCTGCGTAAAGCTCAAGATATGCACACCCTGTTTGAGTCCAGTACAAGTCTGCAAATCCGCCTGAGGCAACTGGATTTTGATATGATCCAAAAGAATTAACCACGCAGCTGTCTGCCTTAGCTTTCTGAACAGGGAAATTAACAGAACTAACTATTAATAAAGTTAAAACCAAACCCTTTATTAAGTTATTCTTGTTTTCATTGTAAAATTTAAAAATCTTTTGCATATATGTCTCCGGTTATTTAATCTTCTTTACAAAAGAGATGACGAAATTGGTTGTCGTCGGAGTAAGCTTTTGTATAAGGATGTTAATATCACCGTCTTCTCTTTTGCCATATATACCCGCAGACGTAGGTTCAGTTCTCTGATTAATAATCCTGTAGTTGTTCTTCTCCAAATATTCTAAAGATTCTGCAAATGCAGCAACAAGCTTGTCCTTGGAATTGTAATCAACAGTGTACTGAATCTGTTTTTTCTCGTAATCAACTAAATAGCTTTCATTAACCTTGGTAGCATGAAAGATCAGTTCTTCTGGAAAACCAGAGATTATCTGCCCTGCTGCAGCATCTGTTCTTGGAAAGACCTTTGGTTTATTACTTTGGTTGTACCAATATGTTAATCCTGCTAAAAGCACGATTAGCACAACTATACCCAAAAAGCGCATAAGTTGTGCGTTTTTACCTGTGTAGTCCATATGATGGTGATGTTTAATTTTATATTTGTGTCGCACTATTTTTTCCCTCTAAACTATACATCAAATATACCATATAAAACTGCAAAACCACAAGTCTTGCATTTTTCCACAGATTGTGTTATTGTTTTGCGGTATGAAAAACGATATCCATCCAACATATTATAAGGACGCTAAGTTTTCCTGCGCATGCGGAAACAGCTTTACCTCAGGTTCTACCAGACCAGAAATCCATGTGGAAATCTGCTCTAAATGCCATCCATTCTACACCGGCAAACAAAAGCTAGTAGACACTGCAGGTGTTGTTGATAGATTCAAAAAGCGCGCTGCGGTATCAACACAGTTGGCTGCTTCAAAGACTGTCAAAAAGCCAAGAAAAACCTCAACAGAAAAAAAAGCTAAGTAGCTATTTAAAAAGCTCTTTAAGCCTTCTTTAAACACGACAACAAACATAGGTCGTTCTTTAAAGACAAAGACTTGAAAGAGCTTTTTTGTTTGGTAATAAATCGGGTATACTTAAAGATATGAAAGAGTCCTACAAAAAAATCCTAATTGAATACAACGACCTCTCAGAAAAACTAAGCCAGGCTTCCCCAGATGAGATCGCAAAACTAGGCAAAAAACAGTCTGACCTTTTTCCTGTTGTTGAAAAAATCCAAGAACTAGAAAAAAACGAGCACGAATTAAAACAGAACCAGGAACTTGCTGAAAGCAAAGATGAACTTGCAGATATTGCTAAAGAAGAAATCAAAATCATCACTAGACGAATTGAGCAGCTAGAAAGCTATATAGAAACACTGCTCATTCCATCAGATCCTTTAGACGAAAAAAACATTATTGTAGAAATCCGTGCTGGTGCTGGTGGAGATGAATCAGCACTCTTTGCTGCTGAACTTTACAGAATGTATACAAAGTTTGGAGAAAAACATGGCTGGAAAACACACATCATTTCATCTAGCAAAAACGACATTGGTGGATTCAAAGAAGTTGTTTTTGAAATAATCGGAAAAAAAGTGTACAGCAAAATGAAATATGAATCAGGAGTTCACCGCGTTCAAAGAGTTCCTGAAACAGAAAAATCTGGAAGAGTTCACACATCTACAATAACTGTTGCGGTGCTACCAGAGTTTGAAGCAGTAGATATTGATATTCCAATGAAAGACCTGGAAATGACCGCGAACACAGCTTCAGGGCATGGCGGTCAAAGCGTTAACACAACATATTCAGCTATAAAGATCGTGCACTTACCAACTGGTATAACAGCGCAGTCCCAAGATGAAAGATCACAAGCTCAAAACAGAGAAAAAGCCCTAGCAGTTATTAGATCTCGTGTTGCCGCGTATTACCAAGAACAAAAAGAAAAAGAATACAAAGACAAAAGAAACTCTCAAATTGGAACTGGAGACAGATCAGAAAAAATTAGAACATACAACTTTCCTCAAGACCGCGTTACTGATCACCGAATCAACCAAAATTTTAACCAGATTAATATAATCATGGAAGGGAAGCTTGATGAGATCGTAAACAACTTAATTGAAGAAGATCTTAAGCTTAAAAAAGCAGCACTCTAAAATGCGGGAAATATTAATTGCAGAGGTTTTAAAAAAGAGCAAAGAATACGTCTTAACCCATCCTGAGATCAAACTTTCCCCTGCTCAGAAAAAAAGATTAAACAAAATGGAAACCCTAATTAAAAAAGGGCTTCCTTTGGCATACGTTCTTTCGTATAAGTGGTTCTATGGACATAAAATATGTGTTAACAAAAACGTTTTAATCCCAAGACCAGAAACCGAAACCCTTGTTGATTTAGCAATATCATGGGCTAAACAAAACAAACCTAAAACAATCATTGATATTGGCACAGGATCTGGTGCAATCATTGTTTCCTTAAAAAGAAACATTAAGACCAAAGCACAATTCTTTGGATCAGACATATCTAAAAAAACACTTCTTGTTGCAAAACAAAACGCAAAAGGTTTAAACATTTCTTTCAAACAAGGAAACTTAAGCTCACCTTTTACAAAACTTTTAAAAAAGAATTTTGAGAATGTGTTAATTACCGCAAACCTACCGTACTTAGAGCCAAAACAACTTCTTGAAAAAAGCATTCTAAAAGAACCACGTCTTGCTTTGGTTGGAGGCAAAAAGGGGCTTGAAAAAATAGAGCGCCTACTAAAACAACTTTCAAAGCTCAACCTTAAAAACTCCCTTATTCTTCTTGAAATTAACTACAACCAAGCAAAAAAACTCTCCTCAGTTATCCACAAACTAATGCCTAAAGCAAAAACAACAATCCACAAAGACCTTGCTCTGTGGGACAGAATAGTTGAGATAAAGATAAAATAAGAGAACATCTTGATATTTAAAATCCCAGGTGTAATATATATCTAACCCAGAAGGTTGGTTTAGTTATATGCTCAGTGGGCACAAAGAAACACGCCACATACTACCACGCGGTAGTATGAAGTAGCTTGAAATAGTATCTCAGGTGAATGACGAACGACTTTGCTGATACCACTAGGGCGCTAGGCCCATCCTTCGCAGGTACAAGCATGGAGGATGAACCCAACAGCGAGCACTTGTAGGCTAACACGGCTCGTGCCAAGACCTGTTGGTTGCCAAGCAGCACAAGGTTCGCGGATCTATGCGCTGCTCAACGAAGACGTCGGTACTGCCCGGCGTCTTCCTCATTTCAGACACAAAAAAACCGGCTTCTTCAGCCGGTTTAAAAGTTATTCTTTAACTTCAGGAGTTTCAGTGGCTTCAGGTTTTACTTCAGCAGCACCCTCAACCTTACTGACATCTTCAACAACAGGAGCTGAAAGGTCTACCTCGACTGTTCTAGGAGGAGATACTTTAATAACAACTTCGTCTTTGTCAGTTAAGATTTCTACCTTACTATCAACTTTCAAGTCACTAACATGGACTGAATCTTCAAATGCGTTCAAAACAGATATATCAACAACAATGTTGTGTGGTAAATCTGCTGGTAAACATTCTACTTCTATTTCATCCAAAACAGTAACCAAAATACCACCGTTTTCTTTAACTGCTTTTGAAACACCGACAAACTCTAAAGCAACCGTTGCTTTGAGTTTCTCAGTCATGCTTACTTCATAAAAGTCTGCGTGTTCAAACTTGCCTGTTAAATAGTGGCGCTGAGTGTCATGGATAATTACATTTCTTGGCTGACCATCAATAACCAGGTTAATCAAAGTTGATTCTCCAGCTTTGCGGAATGCTTTTTCAAAAGCGCTTAGCAATAATGCTAAATGCTCTGTCTTCTTGTTATGACCGTAAACTATAGCTGGCATAAAGCCCTGTTTTCTAAGTTTTTCAACAGGGGTTTCTGGTCTGGTTTGTGCCTGTAACTCTATTTTTTCCATACAAATATCTTTTAGGGGTATATAAATATTACTGTGATATTCTAACAGCTATCACTAAAATTTACAAGCCCATATATAAACCCTATTTCTAAACCCTAACTCGTCAAGGCTTTTACAAAATTACCGTCAAACTTGTTTAAAAACCTATGTAAATCTAAAACATCATTGCTTGAGAGCGGTTGTCTCTGAGAAAACTTCTTTGTGTCATTACTAGTAAGATCTGTAATCATACCTACGGAGAAAATCTCACCACCATTAATAGATATACCAAAAACTACCGAGCTTTTACATTGTGCGCAGTCAGAATGCACCAAAAGCGTTGCTTGGCTGTTTTCCTCTTGTTTAGTATCAATAATTTTAGTTCTGTCTAAATTGTATTTATACCCACAAACAGGGCATTTCAGGGCAAAAGACAGCCATTCAATAACCTTCTGGAAATCTATTTTTTTCATCATAGTCTTCTCCTTTCCCTAAATTGTAGCAAATTAATCAAAAAGAACAAAAAACTACAATCGCAATCCCTTAGCATTAACAGCAACTGCTTCTGCGATACCCATTGAAATTGCAATTGTCATCAAAGAGCTACCACCATATGAAAGCAAAGGCAACGGAATTCCTGTAACTGGCAATATCCCCATGTTCATTCCAATATTAATAACCACCTGACCAAAGATCATAAAAAATATTCCAATAACAACAAAACGAGAAAGATCATCACGACTAATACGGTAGATAACCAGGAGCCTGAAAAGAAGAATAAAGTAAAGAATTAGAATAACAGATGAACCAACAAAACCAAGTTCTTCAGATGCTGATGCGAAAATAAAGTCAGTTTGTCGTTCTGGCAAAAACCTTAACTGTGATTGCAACCCCTTTCCTAATCCCCTCCCTGTCAAACTTCCTGAACCAATAGCAATCGTTGCTTGCCTGACATTGTAGCCCTGTCCTCTTGGATCAAGACTGGGTTCTAAAAATGTTTCAATACGATTTCGTTGATAATCATGCAAAAGAAACTTCCAAGAGATTCCCGCAAAAACAACAAAGATTAAAAAAAGATATACAAAAACTTTTTTGTTAACTGTGCTGAAAAAAAGCATTCCTAACCAGATGATGAAAATAATGATTGCGGAACCAAGATCTGGTTGTTTGGCAATGAGAAACATTGGGATCAAAGCGTAGATGAATGAAAGAAGAATATTTTTCCAGGTGTTAATCTCCCCTCTTCTCAAAGCGAAAAATCTTGCGAGGATCAAAACCATAATCAACTTCATAAACTCAGCTGGTTGTAGATTAAAAAATCCGAAATTAAACCAGCGGGAACTTCCTTTAACTGTAATACCAATAATTAACAAAGCAACAAGCGACAAAACAAAAACAACATAAAGATACCGACTAATCTTAGTTGTGCTTCTAAAATCAAAATATGCGAAAAAGAAAAACAAACCAACACCGATAACCGCATGTATGAGTTGTCTTGTAAAAACCTGAGTACTTCCCGAAAGACTGGTGCTGTAAAGCAAAGAAAGGCCCATTAGCAACAAAAGAAAGCAGGTTACTGCCAGGGATATATCAAAATGCTTAATTTTACTGATAATTGTATCCATGCTACTCCGCGGCTTTTAAATTAATGTCATCTAAAATATTTGTTTCAACAAAAATCTTTGGATCACCTAAAACATTTGCGGCAATTGGCAAAGGCCAAAACATCTTGTAATCCCTAGTTTGTTGAGAAGCAACAGTATTCGCAGTGTACTGAGTAACTGCGATCACTTTTCCTGATTTGTCAAAAACAACAGCATTAACCTTTACTGTTCCTAATGTATACGTACTTTGGTTGTACAAACTATTTGAAATGTAAAAACCAATAGGGTCAGTTTGATCACCATACTTTGGAACACCACTCTTCAAAACAACATTTGGTAAACTAAGTCTTCTTTTCCAAACCGGATCAGTAATTTCAACCTTAACACTAACTGGCGCTTGAAATATTTTAACGTTCGGCATAACTATATACTTTTGTTCCCCCCCAAGGATAAAAGTCTTGCCTTCTTGAGAAACTAAGTCTTTCCCTTCTGCGTCTTGAAAATGAAAAACATACTTTAACTCAGAAGCAACCAAATCCTTGTTTGGGTTCTTTATCAAAGCATAAGCAGAATAACTGCTACCTAGAATACTTAAAGCATTGGTTTCTAAAATCTGAACGGGTAAATTAGTAACGATTGCCTCATGAACACCGATCTCTCGATTAACCTTAAAGAAATGTAAATACGTTGCAGAAACAGAATACTTAGCAATGAAAAATATCGGAATTAAAAGAATCCCCAGGGCATATATTGCATAACGCTTTCCTTTTGAAAAGCTCTGCAAAAACTCCTTGGTCTCTATCTCCTTCTCTTGTATTTCAATCTCTATTTTTTCTTTCTGGAAGTCACTCATACTTTCCCTAAGTATACCACAAAAGCTCATTTTCTAAGCTGACTGATCTGATATATAATGACTTACAGATTAAAAAACCATGAAATTCACCCATCTTCACGTCCACTCTCACCTTTCCCTTCTAGACGGTCTTTCCCAGATAGACCCATTGCTTAATCGTGCTAAAGAACTAGGTTTTGAAGCCCTTGCTTTAACAGACCATGGTGTTATGTACGGTGCAATTGAATTTTACACCAAAGCTTTAGAACGAGACATCAAACCAATCATTGGGATGGAAGCGTACATAGCAATCCGAACTATAAACGACAAACAACCAAAGATTGATGACGACTATTTCCATCTAACCCTGCTCGCAAAAAATCTTGCTGGTTACAAAAACCTGATTCAACTAACAACCATTGCACACCTTGACGGTTTTTACTACAAACCAAGAATCGATAAAGAGCTACTTAAAAAACACTCTGAGGGATTAATCGCGCTTTCTGGTTGTCCTAGAGGTGAAATATACAGAGCGATCAAAAACAAAAACCTCATAGAAGCACAAAAGGTTTTAAGTGAATACGTAGATATTTTTGGTAAAGAAAACTTTTTTCTAGAAATACAAAGAAATCAAAGAACAGAAAACCAAGCAAGTGATTTTGATATTGAAAACGAAAAAGTAATCAAAGGGCTCTCAGCCCTTGCTAAAACAGAAGGGCTTGGTTTAGTAGCCACAGCAGACTGTCACTACATCAATCCTGGTGATTTTGAAGCCCAGGATGTTTTAGTTTGCATTGGTACAGGGAAAACAGTAAGTGACACTGATCGTTTAGATATGACTACAAGCGACCTTTCTTTAAGAAGCGCTGAAGAAATGGCTCAAAGATTCAGTGACTACCCAGAAGCAATTGAAAACACTTCAAGAATTGCTGAAATGTGTTCTCTTGAGATACCAATAAACCAAAGGTACTTCCCTGTATACAAAACCCCTGAACAAGAAACACCCGAAGAATACTTAAGAACAATCACTTTTGAGAGAGCAAAAAAGTTCTACGCTAAAAACGACAAACTTCCTGAAAACATCATTGAAAGATTAGATTACGAATTAAACATCATCATAAACAAAGGGTTTGCAACATACTTCCTGGTTCTTGCAGATATTGTTAACACTGCCAAAAGTATGGGAATCATTACAAACACCAGAGGTTCAGCTGCTGGATCCATGGTTGGATACGCGATTGGAATAACTAACATTGATCCAATATACTTCCAGCTTCCTTTTGAGCGTTTCTTAACAATGCACAGACCAACCCCTCCTGATATTGATCTAGACATTGCTGACAATCGAAGAGATGACATAATTTCATACATCACGGACAAATACGGTAAAGACAAAGTTGCTCAGATAATAACATTTGGAACAATGAAAGCAAGAGCAGCTGTTAGAGACGTTGGTCGTGCTTTAGGCGTTGCGTATAGTAAATGCGACAAAATTGCAAAAATGATTCCACTAGGAAAACAAGGTTTTGACATGACGATTGAAAAAGCACTCAATATATCAACCGACCTTGCTGAAGTCTACAAAATAGATCCAGAAACAAAAAAAATCATTGACATTGCGACTAAACTAGAAGGTGGAGCAAGACACGCGTCAGTGCATGCTGCTGGTGTTGTCATAACCCCAACAGAGTTAACTGATTACATGCCACTTCAAAAAGAACCTGATGGTGATCGTTTAATCACCCAATATGACATGTACTCACTGGATGTTAACGCAAATGCTAAAGCAATCGGTGCTGTTAAAATCGACCTTCTCGGTATTCGGAATCTTTCAATTCTTGAGGAAGCAATCAAGATTGTTGAAGCAAGACACAATACTAAGATAGATATTTACAATTTACCTCATCCTGACAAAAAAACCTTTGAACTTCTTTCTTCAGGGCACACATTCGGTGTTTTCCAGATGGGTTCTTCTGGAATGACAAGATACTTAAAAGAACTCCAGCCTAAAGACATTTTTGACATCATGGCAATGATTGCGCTGTACCGTCCAGGTCCAATGCAATTCATTCCGCTCTTCATTGAGCGTGCGCATAATCCAAAACTTGTTACCTACCTTGATCCAACTTTTGAACAAATCCTAAAAAGAACCTATGGTGTTCTTGTTTACCAAGATGACCTTTTACAAATAGCGCACGACATCGCGGGATACACATGGGAAGAAGTTGATAAGTTTAGAAAAGCTGTTGGAAAAAAGATCCCTGCTGAAATGGCAAAACAGCGAGAAAAATTCGTTAAAGGTTGTGTTGTACACTCCAAATTCTCACAAAGCAAAGCAGAAGAAATCTGGTCCTGGATTGAACCATTTGCAGCCTATGGTTTTAACAAATCACACTCAGCGTCATATTCCACAGTTTCCTACCAAACCGCGTACATGAAAGCAAACTACACAGTTGAGTTCATGGCAGCTGTTATGACTGCTGAATCTGGCGATGTCGTTAAAATCTACGAAGCAGTTGAGGAATGCAAAAAAATGGGAATAAACGTCCTTCCTCCGGATGTTAATGAATCCTTAAACAACTTCACAGTCATTGATCAAAACAACATTCGTTTTGGTTTAAACGCGATTAAAAACCTTGGATATGATGTCATAACTCAAATAAAGGAGCAGAGAAAAATTGGGGGTAAATTCAAAAACCTTAAAGACTTCTTACTTAGAATTGAAACAAAAAACTTCAACAAAAAATCATGGGAAGCATTAGTTAAATCAGGAGCCCTTGATGCTTTTGGTGAAAGAAACCAAATGCTTTTCAACACAGAGAATATCCTTGAATTTGTTAGAGACCATGCAAAGATAAAGCAGTCGGGACAAGAAAGTCTTTTTGGTGCGACTCCAGTAGATGACTCAGATATACGCTTAACAGAAACAACAGCAGCAACGGATGATGAAAAACTACTCTGGGAAAAAGAACTCTTAGGACTCTATGTTTCATCACACCCTTTAAATAACTACAAAAATGTTTTGTCTCAGATAATGAAAGTTGGAGCATTAACTGATGAAATGATTGATGCAAACGTTTCTGTCGGAGGTATCATCTCCAAACTTAAAAAAAGCCTTACTAAAAAACAAGAACCAATGGTCTTCTTAAACCTAGAAGATCAAAGTGGAAGCATTGAAGCATTAATCTTCCCAAAGACTCTTCAAAGATTTGGAAACTTAATTGAACTAGAACAGATTGTTCAAATAACCGGAAGGTTATCTGAAAAAGACGGTGAGTTTAAACTCATTGCTGAAGAAGTCAGAGAACTACCAAACGATGACCTTTACCAGATGAACGTTCAGGACATTGAAAACAACAGCGTCATTGAAATATATCTGCCAGAAAAAGTAAGCAGACAAACAATGGATTCAATGAAAGCAATCCTAACAAGATTCCCAGGGAATACTACGGTTAACTTGTTAATAACCGATGAATTGGGAACACCACAAAAAACAATCAACACTAAATTAAAAGTAAGTTTTTCAGAACAAATGCTTAAAGAACTTAGAGCACTGAAGGAAATAACTAGAGTACTGGTAAAAAACGGAAGATAGAAATCGCAAAGCCGGGGTTGATGTTTCTATGAAAGAAAACACCTTCCCCGGCCTAAGTTGCGACGACGGCTAGTCCACGAACCGGCGCAGGAACTCGAAAACCCGATCGCCGTTGTGGGGTTCTTTGAGATCTTTGAGGTACTCATTGTACAGATCTTCGAACCCCATCTCAGTGCTGGCCAATAGCGTGAAGAACGCTGCCTTGGCAAGATCGAACTCGGTCATGCTCCGCGTCGTGATCATGGTCTGCCAATAACGACCAAGACCATACACCTTGAACATCGAAACATCAGAACGTGTTGCCGTCGTCATTTGTCTCCTCCTCAAGAGACTATCTGCTGTGGTGGATGAACTGCGGGAAATACAGCAGCTAAGAATACCTAATTCGCCTAAACTTGTAAAGTCTGGTATACTATCAACAGCTCTTGAAGCAATGATACAGCTACCAACTGTGAGCTTCAAACAACATAAAGTTAATTTGGGTGGAACCGTTCAACATTGAACCCCAAAGCATTTTCGCAAAAATCTTGCGTCCTTGCTTTGGGGTTTTATATTAATATACTTCACCCCTTCTAATTAGTAAGTAAAAACTATGCAAAATGAAAAACTACACAACCTAAGACACTCCTTAGCACACATCCTAGCAAGCGCTGTTTTAGAAGCGTTTCCAAAAGCTCAGCTTGGGGTTGGTCCTGTCATAGAAAACGGATTCTACTATGACTTCCTACTTCCAAGAGCACTAACTCCTGAAGACTTAAACAGACTTGAAAAAAGAATGCGCGAGTTAGTTCGACAGAAACTCGAATTCAAACATGAGGAAATGAGTTTCAAAGAAGCAAAGAAATTCTTTGAAGAAAAAAATCAACCTTTCAAAGTAGAACTAATTTCAGACATTGAAAAACACGGCACCACAGTATTTAAAGACATCACGGGAGATTCAGGTTCTGACAAAGAAAAACCAACTCATGTTTCTCTTTACCACACAGGAAAATTCGTTGATCTATGTCGTGGTGGACACGTAAACAACACTTCAGAGATCAAAACTGACGCTTTCAAGCTTGAAAAGACATCTGGAGCATATTGGCGTGGAGATCAAGCAAACCCTCAAATGCAAAGAATATATGGCCTTTCTTTTGAAACAAAGACTGAATTAGATAATTACTTACAACTTCAAGAAGAGCTCGCAAAACGAGACCACAGAGTTCTTGGCCCAAAACTAGGACTATTTCTTTTCAACGAACTTTCACCTGGTATTCCTTTCTACACGCCAAAAGGAACAATTGTTAGAAACGAACTTGAAAAGTTTGTTAGAGAAGTTTCGTATGGTTCTGGATACAGCGAAGTAAAATTCCCTCAAATGTTTGATGCCGAGTTATTCAAAACATCAGGACACTGGGAACATTTCAAAGATGATATGTTTACATTTAAAGTTGAGGGCAGAGACTTTGCTCTAAAGCCAATGAACTGTCCCGGACACATGCTCTACTTTAAACAAGGTCTGTATTCATACAAAGACCTTCCTCTTCGCCTTGCTGAATTAACAACACTTTACCGCAACGAGCTCTCGGGCGCTCTTGGTGGAATGACAAGAGTCCGTGGTTTTGAACAAGACGATTGTCATATATATCTAACTGCTGATCAAGTTGCAGGAGAAGTTGCTGAGCTGTTAAAGAGAATAACTCGGGTATACAAAATCTTTGGCATGAAAATTGAAGATGTATTTCTTTCAACAAAACCTGAAAAATCAATGGGGACTAAAGAAGAGTGGAACGAAGCTGAGAATGCTTTAGAAAAAGCACTAAAAAAAGCAAACTGGAAATACGAAATAAACGCGGGGGATGGTGCTTTCTATGGTCCTAAGATAGACATGCAGGTTAAGGATACACTTGGGAGAAAGTGGCAGCTTGCAACAGTTCAACTTGATTTCCAAAACCCACAACGTTTTGATTTAGAATACGTTGACAAAGACGGGACAAAAAAGCGCCCCATTGTCATCCACCGTGCTTTACTTGGATCCTTAGAACGCTTCCTAGCAATCCTCATAGAACAGTTTGCCGGAGCTTTCCCACTCTGGTTATCCCCTGTCCAGGTTTCAATTCTGCCAATATCCAAAAAGCAGAATAAGTATGCGAGGGCTGTGGAAAAAGAGCTTAAAGGACTCATCCCAGACATTCGTTTAGAGGTTGATGATCGTGATGAATCAATAGGAAAGAAGATCCGTGAAGCTCAGATGAATAAGTCGCCATATATGCTTGTTCTTGGGGAAAAAGAAATGAAATCAAAGAAAATATCAGTTAGAACAAGAGCCCAAAAAGACCTTGGTGCAATGCCTCTGAAGAAGTTTGTGGCTAAACTGGTCAAAGAAATACAAGAAAAGAAATAGAGATGGTATAATTAAGGTGTTCCCTTTCAGGAGGACGCCACAATGACATCGCGGACGAACACTACCGCTTCTCGGAGGTGATCTTTCGAGCCCTTCCCGCCTAGGGCCAACAAGGCGGGCCGTCCACGACCACTGAAACAAAACGAGGGCCAGCGACGCACGAGCGTAACTGGTCCTCAAACATTTCCCCAGTTATTTAACCGTTACTGTCCCCTTCAAAGATGGATTCAAGTGATCATGGAAAGACCATGTACCAACTTGAGTGAATTGATATCTGTAATAGTTTCCTGTTGTGATTCCTTTCAAGGCATCAAAACCAGGAAGTGCTGTATGTACTGGGTGTGGGCCTGAAGCTGGCCAGTGTGGATTTGAATCTGTGTTTGTGAACTGAACATAGTCCCCTTTTTGAATAGTTATACTGCTTGGTACAAATCCGTTTGCTGTAATCTTAATTTCTTTTACTTCAGGAGTTGGAACTGCTTCAATATCACTACCGTCTGAAAAATGTGGTTGTGAAGTTTGGTCCTGGGTTGTTTCAGCCTTTGCTACTTCCTTGCTTTCAGCCTTGTTCGCTTCTTGTTGGTTTGTTTGTTCTGTTGTATTAGTATCTTCATTCTTCTGAACCTTTGCATTACATCCTGCTGCTAAAAGAGCAATAGCTACTAAAGCAATATATATTTTTTGTTTCATATTGTCCTTTCTTTTTAGGTCTCAATATAATATACTAAGTTCTGTAAAAAATCTATGTCTAAAGAAAAACTCCCAAAAATATTAGCTATTGTTGGTCCTACAGCAACCGGAAAATCAAATCTAGCGGTTTTTCTTGCTAAGAAGTTTAATGGTGAAGTTGTTTCTGCTGATTCAAGACAGGTCTACAAAAGCATGAATTTAGGAAGCGGTAAAATATCTAAAAAGGAAATGCAGGGCATTAAACACCATCTTCTTGATGTAGCAAGCCCAAAAAGCGCATCCTACAATGTTTCTAAGTTTAAAACAGCTTCAGAAAAAGCAATATCCAAGATACTAAAAGCTAAAAAACTACCAATTCTTTGTGGGGGAACTGGTTTTTGGATAGATTCGGTTTGTAAAAACCAGAACTTTTCAGACGTTGCTCCAAACAAAGAACTTCGTAACAAACTCTCAAAACTATCAGCAGAAAAACTTTTTGCCATGCTTTTAAAGCAAGATCCACAAAGAGCAAAAAACATTGATGCAAAGAATAAACGGAGATTAATAAGGGCGCTGGAGATAATCAAAGGGTCAAGGAAACCTGCTTTCAGAAACTTAAATGGAACTCCTAAATACCAAGTTTTGTATATTGGTTTAGATATGGATACAACAAAGCTTCTTCAAAAGATATCAAAACGTTTAGATATACGGCTTAAAAAAGGAATGATCGCGGAAGTTAAGAAACTCCATCAAAATGGTGCTTCCTGGAAGACTCTTGAAAACTTTGGTTTAGAGTATCGTTTTGTTTCTCTGTACTTGCAAGGAAAAATATCCAAAGAAGAAATGCGTTCTTATCTTTTAACAGCAGTTAAGAAATACGCGAAAAGACAAAGAACATGGTTTAAAAGAAACAAAGAGATCTTCTGGTTTGATCCAAACAAAAAAAGCAGTATGCAAAAAACTGCTTTGAAAACAAAAAACTTTTTAAAAGAAGCAGCTTAGGCTGCTTCTTCTTTTTCTTCTTCAACTTCGTGTTGTGGTTGCTCGCCTCTTGCAAGCAAAGCTTGGATAACTAGACTTACAAGTTTCTTGTGATTTAAATTTAAATCTCCCTTGCTTCTTAGCGCTTCAGCAATCATTCGTTTCTGTTCATTGCTTTCTCCGTCCCAGTAACTAATACCAATATATGTCGCAACATTATTTGCGATCATTTCAAGATCATTGGGCTTAGCAATTACAGCCTGATCAAAATATTCTTTAACATCTCCTAAAACACGCGCCTTAAACTCAACCGAATCTATTGGATGCGGTCTGTATTCAGCCTTTTTAGGATCATATATATTTGTTGGGAGCTCTTGTTCTGGGCTTTGTCCTCTATGCATAGTTACTCCAATTTTTTCTTTAATATTTCATTTACTAACTGCGGGTTGCCTTTACCCTTTAGTTCTTTCATTGCCATACCCACTAAGAAACCAAAGGACTTTTGTTGACCAGCTTTGTAATCTAAAACAGCTTTTTCGTTAGATTTAATTACATTGTCTATTGCGCTTTCAATCTCACTAGTATCACTAATCTGCGTTAATCCAAGGTCTTCAATGATGTGGTCAGGCTCACCGCCGTGTTCAAACATCTCTGAAAAAACCTTTTTCCCTGCTGTTACACTAATCTTACCATCAGCAATATGTTTTAACAATTCAGCAAAGTTTTCCTGGGTAATTCTGCTTTCGCTTGGGTTAATCTTTGCGGCATTTAACAATGCGGAGAAATCCTGCAAACACCAGTTTGCAGCCATTTTTACAAGCTTCAACTCATCTTCGTTTGTATGTTCTGCTTTAATCCAAGCCTGTATTTCAGAAACAACTTCTTCAAAATACTCTGTTAATTCTTTCCAGTTAACGAGGTTTTGAATGTCTTCATCAGGCAAACCATATTCTTCTTCAAATCGTAGACGTTTTGCAGCGGGAAGTTCTGGAAGCGCGGACTGAAGATTTGAAATGAATTCATCAGAAAGTTTTAACACCGGAAGATCAGGATCTGGAAAATATCTGTAATCATTTGCTTCTTCTTTGCTTCTCTGTTCAACAGTTTGAGATGCTTTTTCATTCCAACCCATTGTTACCTGTTTTGGAGTTTGACCTTCTTTAAGCATTTCAATGTGTCTTGCAATCTCGTATTCAATTGCAGACTCTGCAAACTTAAATGAGTTAATATTCTTAACCTCAACTTTGTAATTAGGGAGTTCTTGCTGTCCTGGTTTTCTAACAGAAATGTTTGGCTCAAGTCTCATTGTTCCCTTTTCCATGTCAGCACTGCCTGCCCCAATGTATCTAACAATGTTTCTCAACTCTTCTAAGAAAATCCTTGCTTCTTTAGCGGATGTAATATCAGGCTCAGTAACAATTTCAATTAAAGGACAACCAGCACGGTTGTAATCAACCAAAGAATACCCTAAACCCTCTGGATGGATGTTTTTACCAGCGTCTTCTTCTAAATGCGCTCTACGAATGCGAACTCTTTTAACTACACCGTCAACATTAATATCCAAATATCCATGTTCTGCAATTGGTTTGTCATACTGAGAAATCTGGTACCCCTTTGGAAGATCTGGATAGAAATATGACTTACGGTCAAACTTGCAGTTATTAGCAATCTTACAATTCAAAGCAAGACCAAGCATTGTTCCCAAGCGAACAGCCTCTTTGTTTGCAACAGGCAATGTTCCTGGCTGTGCTGTGCAAACCTCACAAATGTTTGTGTTTGGAACAGTTTCATCTGGATTATTCGGAGAATCACAAAACATCTTGCTCTTGGTTTTCAACTGAACGTGAATCTCAAGACCAATTACAGGAGTGTATTCGTTTGTAACATTCTTTTCTTCCATGCTATTCTCCAAATCCTTTAGGATATTTCTTGTGCCAGTCAGTGATTGTCTGGTATGCGTGTCCAATATTGAAGATATTTTGTTCACCCCACTGTGGACCAATGATCTGTAAACCAACCGGCATTTCAACAGAAGTATCATCTTCTGTTTTTGCAAAACCACAGGGAATGGACAAAGCAGGAAGTCCAGCCATAGACGCGGGAATATTTAATTGGTCTGCAATATATCCAAACAAAGGATTGTCTTTAGCAGTACCGATCTTTTGAGCAACGTTTGGAACTGACGCGCAAACCAATGCATCAACCTTTTCAAAAACATCATTAAACTCATTAACTAAAAGTCTTCTGACTTTTTGAGCTTTTAAGTAGTACGCGTCATAGTACCCTGCTGAAAGAGCATATGTTCCTGTCATGATGCGACGCTTTGCTTCATCACCAAAACCTTCTTCACGGCTTTTGGCATATATATCTAAAAGTTCTTTTGCATCCTTTGATCTATGCCCATATCTAATTCCATCAAAACGAGCAAGGTTTGAAGAAATCTCAGCTGGAGTAACAATCGCGTAAACTAAAGAACCATATTTAGTTAAAGGTAAGGACACTTCTATAATCTCAGCACCAAGCTCTTTTAACTTTTCAATTGCTTCATGTATTTTTGTTTCTACCTCTGGTTGCATTCCTGAAACAAAATATTCCTTAGGAACACCGATTTTAACACCTTTCAAATCACTTCTAAGGTTTGCGGCATAATTTGGAATATCTTTAACACTCGTTGTTGAGTCTTTAGCATCATGTCCTGAAAGAATCTCTGCTGTGTACGCAAGGTCTTTAACGCTTCTAGCAATTGTTCCAGGGCTATCATTTGAAGATGTCATTGCAATGACGCCATAACGAGAAACTCTGCCGTATGTTGGTTTCCAACCACAAACACCACACAAAGACGCTGGCAGCCTTATGGAGCCTCCTGTTTCTGTTGCTAGAGCAAAAGGAACGAGTCCTGCTGCTACAGCTGCTGCAGAGCCACCAGATGAACCGCCAGGGATTCTTGTAGTATCCCAAGGGTTTTTGCTTGGTCCATATGCAGATGTTTCTGTTGACGAACCATGTGCAAACTCATCAAGGTTTGTTTTTCCAAGAAGAACTGATTTTTCTGAATTTAGTTTTGAAATGACCGTAGAATCAAAGACTGGTACAAACTGGTCTAGAATCTTTGATGATGCTGTTGTTCTAATACCTTTTGTTGAGAAAAGATCTTTAGCTGCATATGGAATACCGGTTAAAACAGAAGCATTTGGATCTTTAGATAATATGCGGTCTGCTTCTTCTGCTTGTAAGAGCGCTTCTTTTTCAGTAATAGTTAAAAAAGCATTGAGTTCATTTTCAGTTCCGTATTTCTTAACACGCTCCAAAAAATATTTCGTCAGTTCAACAGACGAGATTTCTTTTTTACGTAATTTTTCAGCTAGTTCGCTGATTTCTAAATATGCTAATTCCATTACAAAATACTCTTAATCTTCAAAAAATCATCTTTGCGTTCAGGGAAAGAAGCAATTATCGCGTCTCTAAACTCGCTTAGACGAGCAATGTCTTCCCTTAAAACATTTTCTAAACCAGTAACCTGAGAGATTTCTTCAACGCCATCTGTATTTACCTTTTCTAACTCAGAAACATAGTCTAAAACAACGGAGAGTTCCTTTCGGAACTTTTCCACTTCATCATCCGTTAATTTAATGCGAGCCAAAGCCGCAATTTTTCTAACCTGTTCTGTAGTTAAAATCATGTTTTTACTTAAAATATTATACTACAAAAGCGACTCTAATGAAACACGGTTCCATGTTCTCATTCTAGGGCTAATTGTATTTGTTTTTCTAAAAACTCAGCAAAACTTAAACCAATTGCTGCTGCTTCTTTAGGACACAAGCTTTCCTTTGTTTGTCCTGGAAGAGTATTAATTTCAAGGAAAAAAAGCTTTTGACCATCATATATGAAATCAGAGCGAGTTAATCCCCTGCAACCTAAAAGTTTGTGTGCTAAAACTGACCCTTGTTGAACTTGTTTTGCTAACTCATCTGAAATCTTTGCCGGGCAAATCTCATCACTTTCTTTTTGATACTTAGCTGCATAATCAAAAAACTGTTTGTGCGGAATGATTTCAATTGGTGGTAATGCTAACAATTCACTGCCTGTATTTCCTAAAACTCCTGAAGTTAGTTCTTGTCCTTTAATATATTGTTCAGCCAAAACCAAGACATCCTCTTTAAATGCGTTTTCTAATCCTTGCTCAAACATTTCCTCATTCTGACAAATTGTTACACCAACGCTTGATCCTGATTCATTTGGTTTAACTACACAAGGAAAAGAAATCTTTTCATTAACTACGTTTAGTGCCTCTTTAAAATTAACACCCTTTTGAAAAGAAACCACCTTTGGAGTATTTAATCCGCTATGCGACAAAAACTCCGAACATCTAATCTTGTCCATTCCAAAAGCTGATGCCAAAACTCCAGACCCTGTATATTTAATACCCAAGTATTCTAAAACTGCTTGCGTCCTGCCGTCTTCACCAAACTTACCATGTAAAGCAATGAAAGCAACATCAGGCTTGTTATTCCTTAATTCTTCAATCCACTTTAAATCAGCGTTAACCTCAACTTTAAAAACCTCATATTTTTCTTGAGAAAGATTACTTAATATTTGTTCGGCAGTGTCTAAAGAAACCTCTCGTTCATTAGAAATTCCACCAGCTAACACCGCAACTTTTAATCTATTCATATATATCCTTTTGATACGAAGCATTAAGTTGCGCTCTAACATCTTCAGACGCAACCAGCCTTGTCTTTGTATCCATGCTCTTTAATACCTTTAAAACTCTTTCATTAACAGATTTTAACCCACGCAAGAAAACAAAAGCATTGTCATCATTCAAAACCGTTGCTACTTCCCAAGAAAGACGTTCTAACCCATCGAGGTTAATTATGCCTTTATATTTTGTAAGAACAGCGGCTGCTTCTGGATCATTAAGTTCTTTCAAAAAGCTTAAATCCATCTCAGGTCTTGGTGTTTCTCCAACTTTCTTTCCTATGTAATGCATGTATATCTCGTGTGCCATGGAAGCATTAAAAACACCTGTCTCAGCATATTGTTCCCTAATCGGCTTGTTTGCCAAAGCCATTGTTCTTTGCTCATCTTCTCTTCGCGCTTCTGTTTCAGCCTTAATCTTTGCTTGTTCATCCTTAAAAAGATCAAGCTGATCAGCTTCTTTGTCCCCATCAGGATACAACCTGGTTATATCCGGATCATTTAAATCAGGCGCGTATTGTCTTTCAGTGTTTGTCTTCATATATCTAAATCATATCTATAAAGGGGCTAATAATCAACGGGGGGAAGAAGCTTTTGAAAGCTTTCAAGTCTAAAGCCTCTGCTTTGAAAAGAACGCGCTAATTGTTCCCTGTTTTTTCTTGAAGACTGCTTTAAAACCCTTTCTGCAACCTCTGTTTCTCTTTTAACACTCAAAGTCTTAAGTAATCTTGATATGTCTTTGTCATCAAATTTTTTAAGCATCAACTTCTTCTTTATGCCATAGTATCCAAAGTTCTTAAAACGCAAAAGATTTTCAAAATATGTTTGCGCAAGCAAAACATCATTCAAATATCCTAATTCTGTTAAACGATTAATTGTTTCTGATATTTCTTCTTTAGTGTATTTTTTTCTTTCTAATTTTCCTCGCAATTGCTCTGTTCCTTGTGCCGTTAAAGAAACTAAATACAACGCATATTCTTTACAAGGCATTTTTTTGCGCAGCCTTTTAACTCGTTCTTCTAAAGGATTCTTAAATTTGTGTTTTGACACTGAATATTGCATAAAATATAATGGGTCTATGAATAATTTCGCATTTATCCTTGAACGACTATCAACAAGAGCTAAAAACGCCTTAATTGCTGCTCAATTGATATCAGAACAGTTAAAACACGACCATATTGGAACAGAACATCTTCTCTATGGAATTATATCAGAACGAAGCTCTTTTGCTTCAGAAATCCTTCTAAAAAGCAGTATTGATCTAACAGTCATAAAAGAACAGCTAGAAAAAGTTAACCAAGGACACTTAACAGTTGCGTGGAAACCAATACTCTCTGAAAACATAAAAAGCACCATAGAAAAAGCAGCGGTTGCCGCGACAAGATACCAATACCAGTTCATTGGAACCGAACACTTCCTTTATGGCATATTAGACATTGAAGCAAACAGAGCAAAAGTAATCCTTTCTAAACTAGGAGTTGATATGAACGAATTAAAACAAAACTTAATCTCAGTCTTTGAAAACGTTTCTAAATTCCCAACCATGCTTGATGAAAACATCGCGCCAAGCGGACCCTTAGACAGCGCGCCTGCAGACAGACAAAACTTTGGCTTTGGAGACAACCAAAACCCAAACATGCCAGGAAACAACATGCACGGAATGGGAGCTCAAACTGTTGCAGGAATCAAAGGATCAGCCTTGGATTACTTCACAACAGACTTAACAAAAAAAGCATCACAAGGAAAAATTGATCCAGTCATAGGGAGAAAAAAAGAAATTGACCGCATGGTTTCAATCCTAAACCGCAGAACTAAAAACAACCCGGTTTTAATTGGAGAACCAGGCGTTGGAAAAACAGCGATTGTTGAAGGACTTGCTCTAGCGATAGTTAAACGCGAGGTTCCTGATTCTTTGCTTGATAAAAAAATACTGGCACTTGACCTTGCTTTAATTGTTGCTGGATCAATGTTTAGAGGAGAGTTTGAATCAAGACTAAAACAAATCATTGATGAAATCAGAGACAATTCAAAGATAATCCTCTTCATTGATGAACTACACACTGTAGTTGGCGCTGGCGCAACAACCGGTTCTTTAGATGCAGCAAACATTCTTAAACCTGCGCTTGCCCGAGGAGAACTACATGCCATTGGCGCAACAACTCTTAGTGAATACAAAAAACACATTGAACATGACGCTGCTTTAGAAAGACGCTTTCAACCAATTCTTGTTGATGAGCCTTCTCAGGAAGAAGCAATTGAAATATTAAAAGGGCTCAGACCAAACTACGAAAAACACCACAAAATTACAATCACAGACGATGCCATAAAAGCGGCGGTTGAATTAAGCAGCAGATATATTCAAGATCACTTCCTTCCTGACAAAGCAGTTGATTTAATAGACGAAACAGCAGCTTACTTAAAAACCGTTGGTGTTAACTCAAAATCTTTAAGGACCATAAAGAAACTCGAAACAGAACTTGAAGAGTTAGAAGACGAAAAAACAAAAGCAGTACTTGCACAAGACTTTGTTACAGCAGAACACCTCCGTATTCAAGGAGAAAAACTAGACAAACAAATATCAGAGCTCTCAAGAACCATAAATCAGGTTCAGGGTGTTGTTAGTGATCCTAAGAATAAACACCGTCAAGAAATATCAATTGAAGACATTGCGAAAACCGTTTCAACCATGACCGGCATTCCTTTAAACAAGCTTGTTAAAACAGAGGCTGCAAAACTAACGAACCTTGAAGAGATCCTTCAAACAAAAATCATTGGTCAAAAAGAAGCTGTTGATGTAATTTCAAAATCAATCAGGAGATCAAGAGCTGGAGTTACTTCTCCAAAGCGTCCGCTTGGTTCATTCATTTTCCTTGGTCCAACAGGCGTTGGTAAAACAGAAACCGCAAAAGTTCTTGCAAGAGAAATCTTTGAAGATGAAGATGCTTTAATCCGGGTTGATATGTCTGAGTTCATGGAAAAGCACAATGTTTCAAGATTAATTGGTGCTCCAGCTGGATATGTTGGTTATGAAGAGGGTGGAAGACTAACAGAAGCAGTTCGAAGAAAACCATACTGTGTCATTCTTTTTGACGAGATGGAAAAAGCACATCCAGATGTCTTTAACATCCTCCTTCAGATCTTGGAAGAAGGACAGTTAACCGATGCTTCAGGAAGGAAGATAAACTTTAGGAACACCGTTATAATCATGACATCAAACATTGGTTTACATGATTTAAACCTTCAGGCTGCAAAGATCGGTTTTGAAGAATCAGAAACAAAGAAAAAAGACTCTTCTAAATTTGAAGCTGAATACAACAAATTAAAAGAAAAAGTCACTCAAGCGCTTAAAGAACAATACAGACCTGAGTTCATAAACCGCATAGACAAGATCGTTGTATTTAAACCTTTGGGTTATGAAGAAATTAAAAAAATCACTGCTCTTCAATTAAAAGAGCTTTCAGATCATCTTAAAAACCAAGACATAACTCTTCAAACAAACGCCCAAGTGATTAAGTTCATTGCAGACAAGAGCTTTGATCCAAGCCAAGGAGCGCGTCTTGTAAGACGAAACATTCAGGACTTTATCGAAGACCCACTTGCAGAGAAACTCATAACCGACAAGTTTAAACAAGGTTCAACCGTTAAAATTAAGCTCCAGAAAAAAAAGTTAATCTTTTCTTAATACACATTTAACAAATATTTAATGATCCTGGCGTATATATAGTATGCGACAGGATTTTAAATTAAGCACCCAAAAACTAAACGAGCAACTTCTAGAGATGCTCTTCCCTACTCACTGCGCTGGTTGTAGAGAATACGGTATGCTTCTTTGCAGGAATTGCTGGGACAGCATTGATTTCCTAGAGGAAAAATATGAGGAAGTCATTTCTGTTTGTTCTACAAAACAACCATTGATACGGAAAATGTTAAATGCGTTAAACTGCGACTTAATTAAAGGACTTAATACAACTGCCGCAGAACTAATATTTAAATTCCTTTTAGAAAGACAAGCTCTTCCACAAGAAGACTTTGTGATTACCTTTGTTCCTATTCACCAAAGACAACATACAATACAGGGATTTAACCCAAGCGAAGCAATATCACAAGAACTAGGAAGACTCCTAGCAATGCCAACATTAGCACTACTTAAGAAAACAAAGGAAAATCCAAGCGAATATATTGCTTGTGACTGCAAAGGGTTGAAAGTAGTGTTAATTGATACCTGTTTAGAGAAAGACACGCAGGTCAAGGAATGCGCGAGGATCTTAAAACAAGCAGGAGCAGAAGAAGTTTCCTGTCTTACTTTTACAAGAGATTTTTAAAGTTGAAAAAAGAGCATGGGGAATGTATAATATCGGGAGTTAATAGAAGAGCTTTGGAGAGGTCGCATAGAGGCCTAGTGCGCTGGTTTGCTAAACCGGTAAAGGTGTCAAAACCTTTCGAGGGTTCGAATCCCTCCCTCTCCGCCAAGAATATTTAGTATCTGAGTGACCTACATACATGTAAGTCGTTTGGACATTTAATCGTTTAAACCTACTCGCGAGAAATGCCCTCAAGAAGTAGTATAACTGTAATGCCATTTGTTTACGGAAAAATTCATCCAGAAATAGAAGAGGGAGGGTTACTAAGCTATAAGCTGAGAATTTTGATAGAACCGGGCGATCTCAAATCTACCCTCGCTCTGCTTGTTGATGTCTTTACCCTAAAAGCCTATTTGGGAAATATTGAAAACTGTCCAGTTCAGCTAGCAGTGCTTCTAATCTCAAACGAGGATACTCAAAGGTATCAACATTTTGAAGTCGAGTTTGTTTCAAAAAATAACGACCTGCCGCTCCATCTAGCAGAGTTGGATATTGATGTCTTTGCATCTGAGAATATAGAGGCTGTCAGTGTATTCAAGGAAAACAAAGAGCTAAATTGCTCGCTAGGAAATTTCGAGGAAGCTAGGAGACATATTGAAATATTTGTCCGAGGTCATGAAATCCCTTGGGCCATGAAGTATCCTACGTGGTATATGCCCTGGACAGTATTCTATTCAATGAATGATGAGTTGGGAAGAAAGGGTAATGAATTTTATGCTGATAAATTCAAGGGTCTTGGCTTGAATTATGAGACCATTGAGGCAGTGCGCTCTCTTACGCTCAATAGATTTTCAAACATTCTCTACACCAGAGATAAGCTTTTATTCTACGTGCAGCAAAGACGCCGCGCAAAAAGACAAAAGACTAAGCGACAAGGATTCGACTTTGAAGCTAGCTATTACCTTTGTCACTACTACCTTCTGTTATGGGGCGCTCTAGATCAACTTGCCAGGGTGCTGAACGGTTCTCTGGCATTAGGGTTTACAAACTTTAGAGACATAGGTGTTCTAAAAAAGAAATTCTCTAAAGCTCTCGAGGAAAAAAGCCCAGAGATTGCGGCGTTATTTAAAACCGAAGATTTCAATAATTGGTATGCTCAGCTTAAAAGGAATAGGCATCATACAGCGCATCAAGGAAGCATTATTCTTTCTCAAATTATTGAAAAGCCTGAAACGGAGCCAACTGACGAGGAGCTTCAAAAGGAGGCGGAACAAACCCCTATTTGGTCATTGATGAAAAGAAACCTACCCCCCGAAGCCTTCGACTGGTATGTAGCTAGCCTAAAAGAACAACTTAAAATAGCTAAACTAAAAATCTTAGTTGAGGACGCAATGGTAATCAATGATACTTTTGATGGTAAGCAATATATATTCAGGCCTCTCGGAAATATTGAATGGGACTTTAAAAATTTTGAACTTATTACTGTTCGTGTTTTAGAAGCTTTAAATGAGTATTTGAGGGGAAGTGCCCCCGACTCAAGTACCTCAATAGCCAAATAGACTAAACCCCTGAAACCCCTTACAATACATCTAGTATTCTGGTACCTAACTCGAGTGGCACGCCAAAAGATAAATACAGAAAGACAATAAATGAAGAAACCATATTACAAAAATAAAGATTTTCTATTATACCAAGCGAATTGCTTAGAAATTTTGGCTAAGCTTCCTGAAAATTCCATTGATATGGTTTTTGCTGATCCACCCTATCTCCTTTCAAACGGAGGTTTTACCGTTCATGCTGGAAAAAGAGTCAGTGTGAATAAAGGCATCTGGGACAAAAGTAACGGATTAAAAAAAGATTTTGAATTCCACCTTGAATGGATACAAGCTGTTAAACGTGTTTTGAAACCAAGCGGCACTATTTGGATTAGTGGAACTTACCACTCAATTTACCAATGCGGTTTTGCTCTCCAAGTTGCGGGGTTCCATGTACTTAATGACATAGCTTGGTTTAAACCAAACGCATCCCCAAACTTAAGTTGTCGTTTTTTCACAGCTAGTCACGAAACTCTGATTTGGGCAAGAAAAGACAAAAAAGCAAAACATATCTTCAACTACGACTTAATGAAGAATGGGACTTGGCCGGAAGATGCACTAAAGAAGCCAGGCCTTCAAATGCGTTCTGTTTGGTCTATGGGCACTCCAAAAACCGCAGAAAAAAAATTCGGGAAACATCCAACACAGAAACCAGAAGACTTATTAAAAAGAGTGGTTTTGGCAAGCACAAAAAAGGGAGATATTGTACTTGATCCTTTCACAGGAAGCTCAACAACAGGCATCGCTGCTCATACATTCGGGAGAAAATTCATTGGTATTGATCTTGAAAAAAAGTATTTAGACGTATCAATAAAGAGATTAGAAGAATTAGAACGCGGTTTGATAAATAAGAAAACTAAAATATGAAGATAATTACACGCACAATTGCGATAAAAAATCTAAAGAAATATGTTGGTCAAGACTTGCGAGAGTTAGCTTCAAAACATGGAATCACCACATATGAAACTGGGAAACAAAACAAGGGTTGGAAGGGGTTAGTCTTAGAACGATTAGCTGGTTTAGAGACAAATGTATCAAAAGCACCCAATGGTCTTTCCTACGAACTCAAATCAGTTGCCTTTCATAAAGTAAAAGGGCAGCTTACGCCAAAAGAAACAATGGCAATTACAATGATAAATCCTAAAGAGCTAGAAGAACATTCATTCTTTGAGAGTCATTGTTGGGCAAAACTTAAAGCCATTGTTTTCTGTGCTGTTGAATGGAATGGTACTAATTCAAAAGAAGCAAAGCTGCTCCAAGTAACAAGTTTAGATTTCGCAGAAGATGATGAGTTAATAAAAGAGATAAAAGCGGATTACGACTTTATCCGAGACAAACTAATAACCAAGGGCTTTAAAGCCTTAACTGGCAAAGATGGCAAATGGATACAAGCCCGAACCAAAGGTCCTGGGCATGGATCAGTCAGCCGCGCTTTTTATGCTCGTACTGCTTTAGTAAAGAAAATTTTTGAAATTGCTTTATAAATTTGTTAAGATAAATCTATGAGTTTAGCTATAAACACAACAACTCCAGAAGGAATCGTTTTAGCGGCTGATAGTCGCCAATCCTATCGAAATCAAAAAGGGGTTTCTAGGATTGGCTCTGATTCTGCCTCAAAGCTTTTTCTAATTAACAACCGAATAGGAGTTGCTACTACTGGCCTCGCTTTTTTGAATGAGAATGGGGTTCAAAAAAATATTAGTAAATTTATTGAACAGTTCAAACGAGAAACTGAAGTTGAAAAACTTTCGGTAAAAGAAATTGCGGAAAAATTACATGATTATTTTGATAAAAAACTAAACTGGCAAGAACAACTTCTTAAACTGCCTGAACAGCTAAAAGGAAACTTCATAAAGCAAGGATTCGAAATCGTAGAAATAAAAAAAGAAAAATACAATGTTAAGTTCAAACTCAAAGACATAGCAGGAAACATAAAAGAAGGGACTGGCAGTATAGATGGTCTTGTGCTCTTTGTAGCTGGATACAATACAGATGGCTCACACGAAGTTTATAATGTCTACGTCCCAGGCGATAATATTTTAAGAAGAGATAGTACTCAACGTGGAATGGAATATGGAGCAAACTGGATTGGACAAACTGATGTCGTGTCGCGAATTGTCAAAGGATGGGACCCTAGAATATTTAACACGCCGTTCATAAGCGAATCCATAAAGATAAAAGGCCAAACGGAAATTGAAAAACAATTAAACACTCTTGAGTACGCTATTAATTGGGGTTCAATGCCTCTCCAAGACGCTATTGATTTCTCAGTTCTCGCAATACAAACAACATCTGCAATCCAACGATTTTCAGACGGCATTCAAGCAGATCCAGGAGATATACCTGGCGTGGGGGGTCCAATTGATATTTTGGTCCTAACACCAGAAGGTTCAAAATGGATTAAGCAAAAAGAATTAAAAACAGAATAAAGTAATATGAAGAAAGAACTACTTCGGACACAAATTGCTTTTTTCCTCAAAAAAGAGTTTAACGCTTTTGAGGCGTTTGCGCTTGAGATAAAAAAAGTACTAGGAGAAACAGAAACACGGTACCTTCCCGTACCAACTGATGCGCCAGTGCAATTTCCACGCCTAATCATCGATTACAAAACTTTTAACATACAGGTATTCAAAAATCGCATTGATTTATTTTTTCAGGAAAACTATGATCAAGAAACGCTACTGAAAGTTATAAATGTTTTATCGAGTATTCTAGGTCTCCCTATAGGTAGAGTGGGCTTTGTAAAAACTTTATTTGTCGAATCAGATATAATGACTCTAAAAAATTTGCTACCAGAAGAAAAGATAAAGTCTTTAGATATCAAGGAAATAAACTTAAGGATCAATGTACGTAGGACAATAGGCGGATTCAAGTGTAATAGTATAGAAAAAATAGATCCTGGAAATGTAACCAAAAATACTAATTTAGTTAAATCTGGTCTAATAGTATCAAAAGACTGTAATACTATAGCAGAAGAAGCACTGCCAGATAATTTAGAAAGCACAGCCCTACAAACTCTAATCAAAGAACTGGACGACGAAACCAAGATATTCATACTAATCTAATATGTCTACTAAAGTACAAATTCCTAGTTCGGATACAGGGTCTTGGGAAGAAGTAGATCTTTCCAATACCAAAACTCGCGGAGAAAAAGATGATGCGTATATTGATTTTTTTAACAAATATGCCGGTAGGATCAAGAAAATAGAAAATGACTTAGCTGCAAAAGAAAAAGATGAAATAAAAAGTTCAAATAGAAATATTGAAATATTGGCAGTATTTGTAACCTTGTTCACTTTTATTTCTATAGAGACACAAATCCTTCGTTCAGGAATTTCTTTTATCACAGCAGTCGGTTTTTCTTTACTCATGTTAGGGGGTCTACTATTTTTTATTTTTTCTCTTAACTTTTTTATAAAAAATGAGAGGGTTAGATCGGACTTCGGACAATACTTTATTTTACTTCTAGTGGCTTTGTTTGTATTATGCTCCGGCTTAGTCCTAATTTACAAAGGAGAGGAAAAATTTCAGGCTAATTTTGATGACAAGTATTATAAGAAGACTGAAATTGAACAACAAATCATGCTCAAATCAAATGAACTTTTAGACAATTTTAAAAAATGTGTGCTACAAAAGGGTAATTACTGGCCGTGTTTAAAATGATGGCAAATCAATATTGTTTCTCTAACCAATAAAAACCATCTCACTAAGCTTCCTGTCCGTTTAAACTTTTGTATCCAAAACCTATCTAATCAAGTCTGTATTTCCCAAATTTCCCCTCCCCCTCATTGACACCTCCCCTCCTTCCCCCATATACTTCATTTACAACTAAATCTAAAAGCTGTGAACTGAATAGTAGCCTCTAAAAAAGGTGAACCAGCCAGGGAGCTGTCTGCGATGAGCAGTACCGGAATTCCTACCGTTACAAAGGAAAGCTGATGCTTGTCAGCTGCAAAGGCTTTACTAGCAATAGTAAGGCGAAGCAAGGTGGTATCACGATTAAAACTCGTCCTTGTTACTCTTTAAGATTAAGGGTAATAAAGACGAGTTTTTGTTTTAAACACATGCAATATATCTCATTCAACTTAATTCCACCTACTCACTTATCCGAAGGGTAAGTGATTTGTGCTGGAAATTTTCGAACATACATCACTGCTCCTTCGGAGCAGTTTTTGTTTTTCCCAATTTCCAGGAGGAAATATGGAATTCTCAAACGAGAAAGTCGCAATCATCGGAGCTGGCAACATGGGTGGCATGGTCGCCTCTCTCCTGCTACAAACCGCGCTATTTCAACCCAACCAGATCGTCTTTGGTTGGATCAGGAAAGAACGCCAGCAAAAACTCCAGCAACAGTTTCCTGGATGCATCTTTGCAGAAACAAACGCTCAAGCAACCCAACAGAGCACCATCACGTTCATCACGGTCAAACCCGGACTGTTCAAAACAATCTCTCAAGAGCTTGTGTGTCCTAACAAAAACACTCTGTACATCTCACTTGTCGCTGTGTTAAAACTTAGAACCATCCAGAGCGCCATCCGAACAAGCAACATCGTCAGGTGCGCCACGACCATTGGTATCCAGAATGGAAACGGAACCAATGTCTGGATCAGCTCCAGGAACATTGATCCAAAGCAAAAAGAACTTGCAAAAAACATCCTGGGACTTCTGGGTCGCAACTGGACTGCTCCAGATGAAAGGGCTTTGGACAAGGCAATCCTGATCTCTGGCTGCATGTTTGGTCTCATTGCATATCACATCCAGTGCTACACCCGCCCTGTAAGTTGCAACGCGTTCCCGGAAAAGATGGCAAGGGAAATAATCGCGCACACTTTTCAAAACGCAGCAGCTTTGTGCTTAAATTCAGAATTGCCGCTGAATCAGATCATCGAGCAAGTGGCAACCAAGGGCGGAATGACCGCAGCGATGCTGGAGACTTTGCACAAGAACAATCGCGGTCCCGCCCTTATCGAAGATGTTGTCCGCACGGGTTTTACCAGGATCAAGCAGGTAAAAGAACTGTTAAAGAAATGATGTTTGAGAACAAAACTAAATCGACCAACAAGAAACATTGTTGGTCGATTTTAGTCTCCAAGATACCAAAAGAACGCTGATGCAATGCATGCCAGCGTTCCGCTTTGTGTCTCCCGGCGGCAAAACTGCCCGCCGGGGTACTCCTCTTTCTCCTACTCTTCTAGCGCCGAGCCTACTTCTTGTCTACTACAATTAGGACTCGACGGTAACCCATGAACTCGACGCTCGATTCACGCTTGAAGCAGTCGTTGATGTCTTGCCGGATCTTCGCGAGGCGTGAGTCTTTGAACCAACGCCGCGTTTCCTTCACAGCTTCACGCGCAGCTTCCAGACCCTGCCTGAAGTGACGAGCACGTGCCTCTTCCTGAGCAGCGTAGGCCAAAACGGACATGTCGCCGTTGACCAGAACCACAGGATCAACGCCGAACTCCCGAAGAACCTCCACAACCTCCTCCACCTTCTGCCAAAGGGGAACATTGTAAATCCCCATCAACGGAAGAGCGTAGAGATTGGCACTCAGCCTTTCGATTCCCATGTAGAGGACCTCTCTGTCCTTGAGGTGCCCCTCCACGCCCACTTCCCACTGGAGCGTCCGAAGCAGGCGGTCCATGATCGGTCGTACAAGCGCTTGTGCGCTTTTCTCATGCACCTCTGCCTTTGGCCAGGAAAACGTGATGTACATACCACCTCCCGAAAAACCTTCGTTGCCGTGTTTTTGCGAAAGCCTGGCACACGACCGCCATATCCCCCTGTATAGAAGGACTAAACATTGTATTCAATGTTTTAAACTTAGTCAATGTATAAGGAACATCTGAAAACTACTTTAAATCGACCAACAAACAACATTACTGATCAATCTAGTACCTATAGCACGTCTTTTTTATTCAAAAAAATCTTTTCCCAAACCTTCTAAAATCATTTACAATACCAATAGAAGAGCGATACTGAGCCTGCCACACCCCGCCATAAATATTAAACCTTTTGGCTTAATCTAAATAACTATAATAAAATGGGTAATTATCCACCAAACCATGAAGTTGGAAACGAAGAGCCTCCTATTGATATAACATCCAAATCGGAAGATTCCATTCCAGAGACGTGGTCCGAGACAATTAAAGCTTTAGCTATAAGAAATGAAAAACGTTATGCTGAAGCGGAAAAAGAATATACAGAAATAAATCCATTGTTGGCAGACCTTGTTAGGCGCAGAAGCAAGGCAACGGAGGGAGAAGTAAATCAAGAAATAGCAGATCAAGAAATCCTTGATGCCTACGCAAGACCTGATCCTTCTGGACCAATAGTAGGCGAAGTTACTGCGATAAACACCGTAACCGGTAATCAAGAAAGTCTCCTAGTAAAAGCCAAAGAGGAAGACTTCAATGAGAGTCGCGCAATTAGATATGATATTGTTAGAGGCGAAAAAATATTAGCTTCTTGCTTACTTAAAGAAGTTCCTGCGAACGAGGGAAAATTCAACCCAAAGGGTCAATACGGTAGTGATCCGAATAATCGCCCAGGAACACTTTTTGTAGAAGCGATGCACACAGAAATATTTGATCGCCATGTAAAAGTTTATAAAGGACTAGGTCGCGCACTTCATCAAATAGCTGTAGAGAGATCTTTGCAATTAGGATATCAGGGCAGGGTCCAATTAAATGTAACTAGTTTAAAACAAAACAGTTGGGATGTCGTGGAGGATCCGGGTTTTTCCGCTCCTTTTCACAAAAAGTTTGGTTTTTTAGCACAAGATGTATACAACGAGGATGGTTCATTACATCATGAAGGTCAGACGGTCCATAAAAAGATTGACGAAGCTCAAGAGAAAGCACGAGATAAAGGAGAAGTCAGGGCTACATTTTTCTCTCACGATAGAGTTTATATGACTCTGCCAGATGAAGTTATAGCAAGAGAAAAAGAACGCATAGCCAAAAACCCAAACTTACGCATAAACAAAGCGACCACAGAAGCTTTATTTAAAAAACAGAAACATCTCAATAATACTTAACTACCATATACTGCCAAGAATATTTAGTATTCAAAAACTTGATGTCTTAAATCTAAAGAACCCTTACTTCTTTTATGGGCATATACAAAAAACACATACTACCTAGATTACTAAACTCTGCTATGGGTTCCGCTGAGATTGAAAAATTAAGACCATGGGTCATTGATTTAGCTTCTGGTGTTGTTCTTGAAATTGGAATTGGAGCAGGGCATAATCTTCCTTTTTACAAGAGCATCTCAAAACTATACGCACTTGAGCCATCTAAAGAGATGATTAGTATGGCTAAAAAACGCGCAGAATCATTATCATTCCCTATGGAATTTCTGAATGCCAGCGCAGAACATATCCCACTATTTGATAGTTCCGTTGACACTGTTATCTCTACCTGGACACTGTGCAGTATCGAAAAACCAGAAGAGGCCCTTAAAGAAACAGCTAGGGTTCTTCGTCCAAACGGACACTTTATTTTCATTGATCACGGTATATCACCCAACCCCTTAATGCGTGCCTTACAAAATATTCTGACTCCATTTACAAAATACTTTACAGGCAATTGTCATCTAAATCGAGATATAGAAAAAATAATCCGTTCGGCGGGATTCAATATTCAAAGACTTTCACAATTCCACGAAAAAAATAAGCCGTTGATGTATAATTATAAAGGGATAGGAATAGTGTCTAAATAAACCATGAATCGATATTGCAGAATGTGTTTAAAGAGGTTTTTAAAATCCCCTAATTAAATCTTTCAAGCTCAAAAACTTCCCAAGGATCAACTGAAAGATCTGAATACTTAATCATCTTAGGTTTAACCTTGTAAAAAACCATCTCCTCGTCGTGCATATACTTTGCAATTGATGGAACATCACCAAGGGCGTTTTGTTTGTACTCCAAAATCTCTTCAGCTGTTAATTCAACTGCTTCCCCCTCATACTGCACAGTCTTTCCTTTAGTCCAACCAATAACAAGAGCAACTCGTGGATTTTTCTGTATATTTATATATTTCCTGGTATATACCGAAGTTCCAAAATACAACTCAAAATGTTTACCAATACTAAATCCTACCACTGCGGCTTGTGGTAAACAGTAGTGTGGATCAACTGTCGCAATGACAGCGAGCTTATGCTCTGAGATGAAATCTCTTAATTTTTCTAGCCTATGTTTTAATAATCCGTTTGTCATACTATTAACCTCTCATGTTAATAATTAACTAAAACGAACTTAAATTAAATTCTCTGGTCGTCTTCTCTTAAGTAAAATTTCATTAATACTATTCAGCAAAGGAAATTTAGAAACATCCTTTAACCTTGAAACAAGCAATGGAAGTGAATGAATACCCTCACTAACAGGATATTCATTCCCCTCCGCAATACACTTTCCTGCTTTAAAATTCATTGAATCAGAGCTTGTTGATGTTGCAACAAAATCCGCAACTCCAGCAGTTCCTAAGAAAATCTCAGGATCCCCAGAAAGCTCTTTAATAACTAGCATTGCCTCTGAAATTGCTCGGGAAGAAAGTTCCCCTTTTTGATCTTTACCAAAACCTAAACCATCTGCAATCCCGATCGCAATTGTATATATGTTCTTCAAAACTCCGGACATTGAAACAGAATACACGTCTGAAGAATATTCTAAGTTTAAAAAGTCGTCTCTAAAAGTATTCTTTAAGGCTTCAAAGATTTTCGTGTTTGCTGACGCAACAACAGCGCTTCCTTTTTTTCCTGCAATAAGCTCATCTGCAAGCATTGGTCCTGAAAGCAATGCAAAGTTTTCTTTTGGAAAATATTCAGGGAAAAGCTCTGCTGCAAACTTAGATGTATTAGATTCAATTCCTTTTGTTAATGAAACAACAAAAGTATTTGATTTAATATGTCCCTTCAAGCTATTAATCGCTTCAAACAAACACGTTGAAGGGATACAGAGGAAAACAAGATCAGCAGAGGAAACCGCTTCTTCAATACTCCTTTGATTTTCAACCTTACTTGAATCCTTGTCCCAAAACTCAAAAGCAACGTCTGATTTAAAGCCGCTTTGAATTGCCTTCCCTATTTTTCCAGCTCCCATAATTAGGGTCTTCATACTTCAAACATAGCAAAAAAAGAATCTTTTGGCGATTATTTCTCCTGGGGTGTATAATTAAAGGGAAATTAAACGAGAAAACATGAACTGGGTAATCTACGCGATTCTTTCTGCTTTCTTTGCTTCCTTAGTTGCAATATTTGGAAAAATAGGGATAAAAGGGGTTGATAGCAACCTAGCTGTTGCGATCAGGACAATAATCATTGTGATCTTTGCTTGGGGAATTGTCTTCATGCAAGGAAATGCTTCTGATGTTTTAAAGATCTCAAAATATTCATACACCTTCATAATCCTTTCTGCAATCGCAACAGGACTTTCCTGGCTTTTCTACTACAAAGCATTACAACTTGGTGAGGCTTCAAAAGTCGCACCAATAGACAAACTAAGCGTTGCTCTAACAATTCTACTTGCTTTCATCTTCCTTGGAGAAAAACCAACCCTTGGAAATGTAACTGGCGGTCTGTTAGTTACTGCTGGTGTTTTAGCAACCGTGTTTATTAAATAACAAAAATATGCATGGATACAAAGACAACATAGAAAAACTTACCATACAAAACGAAAACTTTAGAAAAGTACTCTACACAGGAAAACACTCACAGCTTGTTTTAATGAGCCTTAAACCACTAGAAGAAATTGGTGAGGAAACACATGATGAATCAGACCAATTCTTTAGATTTGAAAAAGGGAATGGAAAGGTTTTAATAGACGGAAACGAACAGACAGTTTCTGATGGTGACGCGGTTATTGTCCCAACAGGCGCTAAACACAACATCATTAATACATCAAAAACAGATAGCTTAAAACTATACACAATATATTCTCCGCCACACCACAAAGATCAAACAATTCATCAAACAAAACAACAAGCAGAACAAGACTCAGAACACTTTGAAGGCGTAACAACTGAATAATTAAACAAAATAATTAAACAAAAAATATGTCACAAACACAAGCAGTGCACATACCAGAGCCGCTATTTGCAAAACACCTTTTTGCAAATACAAGCTATGGTTGGATCTGGTTAATAATCAGAGTCTACGTCGGGTGGTCATGGCTCATTGCTGGCTGGGAAAAACTAGAAAGCCCAGTCTGGGTGGGTTCAAAAGCCGGAGTTGCAGTTCAAGGATTTGTAACAGGCGCTTTAAACAAAACATCGGGACTGCATCCTGATGTTTCAGGCTGGTATGCTGATTTCTTAAGCGGGTTTGTAACCCAACATACTGTTGGCTTTTCATACCTAGTCACTTATGGCGAAATCCTTGTGGGTGTTGCTTTAATCCTAGGAATATTCACGGGAATTGCTGCTTTCTTTGGAAGCTTCATGAACATGAACTTTCTCCTTGCAGGAACAGTAAGCGTAAACCCCATACTGCTTTTCCTTCAGCTTTTCATAATCCTTGCCTGGAGAGTTGCTGGCTGGGTTGGATTAGACAGATACATCCTTCCAATGCTTGGAACGCCTTGGAAGCCCGGAAAAGTATTCTAAAACAAAACATTTTAAAACCCCGGGGAACCGGGGTTTTTTGTTATTCTTCCTTTCTACCCAAACGCATCAAAAACTGACTCAAAAGAATAATCAAAACAGTAATTGCAATCGCATAAACAAACTTCGCGGTTATCCCAGAACCTTCGGTTTTGAAAAAATGATCAATCAAAGACTTAATTGCATCATTCCAAGAAAGACCAACAACCAAACCAAGAGCTGCGACAATATACCCAATGCTTTGAATCCTTAATTCTTTACCTAAGCGCTTTTCTTTTTCTTTAAACTCTTTATTCATATTGCTCCTTCTTTTTTTAATATTCGAACCTTATTCCCTCTCCCTCTGTTATACCCTCCTGGTTTACCATCTGCCCTAACAACCCTATGACATGGAATCTTTAGATCCCAGTTCTTACTCATAATATTTCCAACAGCACGAAATGCTCCTGGACTCCCAGCAAGCTCAGCAACCTCACCATAGGTTAGGGTTTTCCCTTTTGGAATCCTTGAAACAACTTTGTATACCCGATCTTTAAAAGTCATTGCCTTCATATATCAATATACTAGCAAAAACTTGCCTAAATCTGAAGAATATACCGTAATATACCCAAAGAGTGGTATAATTAGTAACAATTACTTAATTGAAACGTCTAATAAGTTAGCACCATATATGTCCGATAATCGAGGACAATCTAGAATCCCGAGAAAAGACACAGAAAGAGAGAGGCTTCTGGTCTTCAGAGCAAAACAGGGTGAAGAACCTGCTTTTGGTCAGATCTATGAACTTTACTTTGAAAAGATATTCAAATTCATCTTTTTTAGAGTAAACCACAAAGAACTGGCAGAAGATCTAACAGAAGAGGTCTTCATTAAAGCATGGATTAAAATATCAAGTGTTAAAGAAGAGTCTTTTAGTGGTTGGTTGTATCAGATAGCTAAAAACCTGATCATAGACCACTATAGAAAGAAAAGAGAACTCGTTAATCTAGAAGATGTTTCAAACATCTTAGAATCAGAAGAAAATCTTAACGAAGACGCAAACACAGTAATAGAAAGAAAGATATTCCTAGAACTCCTTAAAAAGCTTACTCCTGAACAACAGATTGTCGTTAAACTTAAATTCATGGAAGAAATGGATAACGATGAAATATCAGAGCTCATTTCAAGAACCGAGGGATCAATCAGAGTAACTCAGCACAGAGCAATTCAAAAACTACAAGAACTTTTCTTAGAGTACAAAGAGCAACAATTAAAATCACCAAGCCAACAACCTAAAAATGCAATCACAAATTGAACAATACCTAGACCACGCGATTAGTAGGATACAAAACGGAGAAAATATTTCTCTGGTGGTTTCTGATTACCCGCAAAATGTTCAAGAAGAGCTTGCTTCAATGTTGTCTATGGTTAAAACAGTTTCTTCCCTACCCCTTAAAGCAGTACCAACCCCAGCAAAAAGAAAACTATACTTAGAACATCAACAGAATCGATCCTTTGTTGGTCAGTTCTTTAATTCCTTTAGAATGCTTTCTGCTGTTCTCGCAAGCATTGTCATATTAATCTCAGGAACAAGCTTTGCTGCTGCAAACAGCATTCCAGGAGAAACACTATTCACATTAAAAAAGAGTTTCCAGCAATTCCGCTTAACCATGACTTCAAATCCTGAAAAAAGAGCTGACTTACAACTTGAATTTGCAGTACAAAGATTACAAGAAGCAAAACAAGCTCTTTCAGAAAACGACACAGAAAAATCAAAAGCAGCAATTGCAGAACTTCAAACTCAAACCAAGGCTGCATTAAAAGAAGTTAAAGTCGCGGTCGCAATTTCATCCACAAACTCAGACATTGTTGAAAAAGCAGAAACAATCGCAAAAAGCCAAAACACCTTAGTTGCTCAAAGCGACACTAAAGGTGCTGAAGAAAACGAAGCACAAACCAAAACAGCATTACATGAGATCAAAAAGATCGTTGCCGCGTCAAACGAAGAAAGCAACGCAGTTATAAACCCAGCAACAAAAGTAGAGACCACTGGAAAGATTAAGAGCATCAAAGACAACACAATTATTGTTGGTATAAACACATTCCAGATACTAAACAGCACTGAATTGTTCAACAAAGATGGTAGTTTACTAACAGCCTCTGATATTAATGTTGGTGACACTGTTAAAATCCTTGCCCATCTTAAAGAACAAGACAACATCGCGGATACAATAACAGTTATGGCAACTGCGGAAGCTGACAAAGCCGCGCAAGACAAAGCAAAGCCTAAAATCTTAATTCCACAAGCGCAAACAATATCAGAACCAATCGTAAACAAGAAAGACACACATACAGGATTCATAATTGAACCTCCTGCATCATTTACGAAATAACAGGAAGCGCACCAAAAACCGGTGCGCTTTTTAAATGCTTACAAATATTGCTAAAAAACGCTTTTGATGTTAAAATCAAAAAGTCATCGCCTTTCCTGAAAACTGTTTTTGATACCTTGGTGGGGTGTCGGAGTGGTCTATCGAGCTAGTCTTGAAAACTAGTAGAGGTGGTGAATCTCTCGAGGGTTCGAATCCCTCCCCCACCGCCAATTAGAATATATGGCACAAAATCAAAACAACAAAAACGAAATATACACATGGTCAACACAAGAATTTGACCACTATGAAAAAGGGACTGGCTGGTACCTAACATTTTCCATCATTGCTTTTCTGTTAGTGGGTTATGAAGTGTACATGCGTGATTGGATGGCAGCATTAACAATCATTGTTGCAATCATTGCAATATATTTCTTCTCTAAACAACAACCGAGAGAAATAGACATTGTAATAACAGACAAAGGGATAAATGTTGCAAATGTTTACTTCCCATACCACAACATCAAAAGATTCTGGATCATCTACCACCAACAAGCACAGCAATTACATTTTGAAACAACAGCATACTTAAACCGTTTTGTAATAGTTCCTTTAAACGGGATTAACCCTACTGAAGTTTCTGATATATTAAAAAAACACCTTCCAGAATCAACTCCAAACCGCGAAACAGTTGCACAGAGACTTGCACGATGGCTGAGATTCTAAAACAGCCCACACATCAAGGTCCCGTAGCTCAGTTGGATTAGAGCGTCAGCTTGCGGAGCTGAAGGTCGCTGGTTCGAGCCCAGCCGGGATCACCATATGATATTTGAAAATACAGCTAACAAAACAGAACAGAAACTAGAGAAAGAACTTGGCAGATTAGGAATTAAAACAACTCCCGATTTGCTTTTTTATTTCCCCGCTCGTTACGAAGACTTTTCCAATGTGTTAAAGATCTCGGAAATCAGACAAGGTGAGCAGATAAGCATAAAGGCAAGAGTAACCCAGATCAAGGCAGTAAATGCCTTCTACGGGCGCATAAACCGCGCTGAGGCGATAGTTTCAGACCAGAGCGGCTCTTTGATGGTTGTCTGGTTTAACCAATCATATATCTCCAAATATTTGAATGACGGTGATGAGGTTTTCCTAGCAGGAACCGTACGACTCTACCAAAAAGGCAAGGTTTCAATGCTACAGCTTCAAAACCCGGTTTGGGAAAAAGTTGTACATATAGATGACTTTGATCCCATATCTATACACACTGGAAGAATAATCCCAATATACAAACTAGGAGGCGCGATTTCTCTTAGAAACATGCGCACCTGTGTCTACCAGGCATTGCAAAAAGTTTCCAGCATCAAAGAATATCTTCCTGAAGAAATGCTTTCAGAGATAAATCTTTTAAACATTCAGGAAACTATTCGAAACTTACACTTTCCAGAAAACAACGAACTGTTTGTTAAAGCAAAATACAGAATGGGTTTTGAAGAAGTTTTCTATGCTCAGCTTGCGGTCATTAAACATAGAGCAGAACTTGAAGCGGAAAAAGCAACCCCAATCCCCTTTGACAAAGAATTAATTCAAAACTTCATCCAAACACTTCCTTGGGAATTAACCATGGATCAAAAAAAAGCAACCTGGGATATTTTAAAAGACATGCAAAAAACAACACCAATGAATCGCCTCTTAGAAGGAGACGTTGGTTCAGGAAAAACCCTGGTTGCATTCATCTCTGCCCTCCAAGCACTTTCCCTAGGACACCAGGTTGTTTTGCTTTGTCCAACTGAAATCCTCGCGCAACAACACTACAACAGCGCTTTAAAATACTTCAAAGAACAATACACTCAAAAAAAATTAAGCATTATGCTTTTAACTGGAAAGAAAGCAGGAATTAATGGAAACAACAAAGCAAACCGAAAAGAACTAATCGCGGAAATCAAACACGGTGGTCCACAGCTTGTAATTGCAACACACGCTGCTTTACAAACCTCTGTTGAGTTTAAAAACATAGCTCTTTTAATCATTGATGAACAACACAGATTTGGAGTTAGACAAAGAGCGCATTTACAACAGCAAAGCAAAGAAATATACCCACACCTTCTTTCAATGAGCGCAACTCCAATTCCTAGAACATTAAAACTTTCCCTTTTTGGAGACCTAGAAATATCCCAGATTAAACAAATGCCAAAAGGAAGAAAAATCATTAAAACAAAGGTTGTAAACCAAACAGAACGTCCTGATGCTTATGTTTTTGTTCTTAAACAAATTACTTTAGGAAGACAAGTGTTTGTTGTAACCCCTCTAATCGAAGAAAGCGACAAACTAGGCGTTAAATCAGCAACACAGGAACATCAGGCTCTGCAAAAAATCTTCCCTAAATTAAAGATTGGTCTGCTACACGGAAAAATGAAAACAACAGAAAAAGAAACTGTTATGCAAAGCTTTCTAAACAAAGAACTTAACATCTTAGTTAGCACATCAGTCATTGAAGTTGGTGTTGATGTTCCAAACGCAAGCGTCATGATCATAGAAGGGGCTGAGCGCTTTGGACTCGCGCAACTGCATCAATTCAGAGGAAGAGTTGGAAGATCAGAACACCAGTCTTACTGCTTGCTTTTCTCTGACAATGAAAGTGAAAGAGTAAGGCTTAGATTAAAAAACTTCTCTGAAATATCAGACGGTTTTGAACTTGCAGAGATTGATTTAAAGACACGTGGCTTTGGAAACATCTTTGGTGAAGAACAGTCTGGCTTTGCCTACTTTAAATTCTATGACTATGACCCGCAAACAGCAAAACTTGCTCAAACCTGGGCTAAAAACATATATACAAAAGATCCGGACCTTAAAAAACATCCGGAAATCTTGAAGTTAATCAACGAACAAATTGTGCACTTAGAATAGCTACTTAGCTTCTTTAGAAAGAGTTACAGAGTAAAGAAACCCATCTGAATTCTTGAAGTACAAGGTTTGAGAATCAGGACTAATCAACAAATCAGAAGCATCAATCTTAGTAACCAAGTCTTTAACCTTAAAGACTTTTGTTTTTTGAAGAGTTTGTAAGTCTATCTTCCAGATTGATTCAGTCTGGTCATCTATACCAACAGCTGAAACATAGAGGTTTTCTCCGCTTTGATCAAACACTACTTTTGAAACAGCACCATTAATGTTTAGCTTTTTGTTTGTTACTTCCTCAGAATTCCCTAACCATAATGAGTTATCTTTTGTTTTGCCGTCTGGATCTCTGTTGTAAACAAATTTCTTTCCATCAGGAGACCACACAACCTCGTTATCTTGACTTGTTCGTATAGTTACAAGCTTTTTTGAATCAAGATTAATTAAGTTTAGTCTTCCATCCTGACTATTGGCATGGTCATATGCAAAGACTTTGTTTCCTAAAGCTGAGACCCTTAAAGTTAAACCACCAGCAGGAAGATCTAAAACATTCCGAAAATTCTTTAAATTAGGATCAGCAAGACTTAATGTGGACTTTGCTCCGCTAACCCAGTTGTAAACAACATGATTTCCGTCTGGAGTAAAATCAACAGCTTTTACATTAGATGGGTATTCACTAAATACTTTTGTTTCAGAGTTGTAATAGTTAAAGACTTTGCTTGCTCCTGTTCCTGTAACCACAATGAAATCATTACCGTTTAAAGGCCAGATTGCATCAGTAATACCTAGATATGTTGGTAATAGATACTCTTGTTTTAAGCCAGTTAAAAGATTCAACTTGTAAAGATGTCCATCTACTGTAAAAAACCAGGAGGCCTTTCCATCATATGAAAGGATGGGAGCAATAACCGAAGCATCACTGATCTTAGTTAATTGATCAGGGTTTGGTTTTTGAGTTGTTTGGTTAGTATCCTGATTTGTTTGATCAGCATTATTCTGATCTGTAACACTTGGGGCTTTGCTTCTTGAATTAACAATGACTATGAAAACAACAATCACTATTATTAAACCCAAAATACTACCTAATGCTATTAAAACTCTTTTGTTCATTTTGTTTACGCTCCTAGATCAGGCAAGTCTTTAATTAATGGTTCGACTTGCTTACAAACCTCATTCAAAGTATCAGCAGTATCATTTACGAAAGACAATGCTTTTCTAAATGCTGACATCCAGAAACCAGAACACATTGCTTTCAACGTAAGTAGTATGACCATGATGATTGTAAATATAACCAGCAAATTTATTATCAATATACCCACGATTTGCCATTTTGGCAATTGATGAAAGAAAGGACGCTTGTTAAACCAACCGATAATTATATATACATCAAACGTTGGTATTGCCCATAGTAAACCGATTCCAAGCGATTCTTCAACTGTTGACCAGACAAAGGAAACAAACTTTTTTCCAGCAACCTTTTCTAATTCATCTTTTGCTGCTTGCTGTGCTTGTGCAACTTGTGTTGTTGGAAGGGGTTTTGGTTGTGCTGCTTGCTCTGCTTCAGCTTCGGCAATTGCTTCTTCTTGCTCTTCTTCTTCATCCTCATCTTCTTGATCTTGCTCTTTCTGTTCTTTGTCCACTTCAGATTCATCAGGCTTTTCTTTAGCTTCTTCTGGTTCCATTTCAACCCTCCCGTCATCCTGTGGCTGTTCTGGGTTAACTTCAGGAGCTTGCCCTTCAGGAGCTTGCGGTGCTTGAGTTTCTGGCGGTGTTTCTGGTTCTGGTTTTTGTTCTTGTTCCGGAGCTTCGTCCTGTTTTCCTTTTGGTGCATTTACTGAATCAGCAGCCTGTCTTCTCTTGCGAACTACTGTAAGATCAGACATTCGCCTTTCTTTTCCTGTTACTGTTGTTTTTCTTGTTGTGTTAATCTCTGCCTGGAAATTTCTAAAATTTGAAAACTTTGCTAACTCTGACGGACCGCCTACAGCATCAAACTTTGGATCAGAAGGCTTTGTCTCTTCAGGAGGGTCTTGCTCCTGATCTGGTTGTGTAGGAGCATTTAAAGCCATAATTTAAGCTCCTTTTTCTTCTTCTGAAACCTGATTTTTTGCTTGTTGCAACTCCAAGAGTTGTTTTGGATCTGTGGTTATGATCTGATCTTCAACATAGGATGCGTATATCTTTATGGCAGCATGCTTTAATCCTGCAAAGAAAATTCCTTCTCCAACTTCACTTTCCAAAAGCAAATACTTTTCACCTTCAGTTAGGAAAAAGGTTTCAGCAACAATATCAACAGCTGCTGGTGATTGTTTAAGCAACAACTGCATTGAAGAGTTTGTAACAATAGGTTTACCGTACGGAGAATTCATAAAGTCAGCAACGTCCTGTGTAATTGTTGTTAAACCTAAATAATACTTACGAGCACGTTTCGCTATACCAAACACAAACCTCGCGGAATCCTCAAACTGCATTAAAATCCATGCTTCATCTAAAACCAAAATGCGCTTCTTGAGTTCTGATCTAACAGCGTTCCAGATATGGTTTAACACAACATACATTGCAATTGGTCTTAACGTATCCTCTAAATCACGAATGGAGAAGACAATAAGCTGGTTGTTTAGAACAACATTGGTTCGTTGATTAAAGATTCCAGAGAAAGTTCCTTCGCTGTACTTTGTTAAACGCTGGGACAAGCTTTCAGCACCAACCATGCCACCAAGAATAGTTACCAAATCACTGATTGTTGGTGGTGTTATATTTTTAAAATCACTTGTTTCTGTAATATCTTTTGCCGCGTAAGTTTGCCACAAAGCCTTGTCCATAATAGCTTCTTCGGTCGGACTTAGCTTTCCTAGCATTAAGTTCATTAACCCCAAGAGGTTAATAATGGCGCTTCTTAATACATCAGCGTTGTCTTCACCAGCAATTGGTAGAGGAAGATCAAAAGGATTAATACGTGAATCTGAATTTAAAGAAATATTTAAATATGTTCCACCAACAGCATCAGCCAAGTGCTTGTATTCATTTTCAGGATCTATGATGATGACATCAGTACCCATCATCATGCTACGTAAAACCTCTAACTTAACAGCGTATGATTTTCCAGCTCCGGATTTTGCAAAGACCAAAGTGTTTGCATTTTCCATCTTAAAACGATCAAAAACAATTAAGCTGTTATTATGTCTGTTAATACCATAAAGGATGCCTTCGTTGTTTGAAAGATCAGCAGAAACAAACGGAAAAGTCGTTGATAAAGGTGATGTGTTCATGTTTGTGTTAACATCAATCTCATCAGCAAACAAAGGCAGGGTTGAGTTTAGTCCTGCTTTGGTTTGAAGCACAGAACGCTTTGTGATGATGAGCTTTGCTGCCATTGTGCTTTCAAAGATTGAAGAATACTGATCAAGCTCTTTTAAGTTATCAGCATAGATTGTAAAGTACAAAGCAAACTTAAAGAACTTTTCAGTTCCCTGCTGTAATTGATCTCGAAGGAATTCAACATCTTTGTAAGCTGTTTCTAAAACAGGATCACGGACATTACCTTTTTCCTGGTTAATAGACATCTGAGAACCAATTTGCCCAACTTTGCTTCTGAGTTTCTTTAAAATTTCTCCTGAGTCAATTGGATAAATGAACATAGACATATCCATAGCTGTATCCATGTTAATAACCTGGGAGAGCCAGTCTGTTGAAAGAAAACGTGGATATGTTAAAACAAAGAAACTTCGTCCAAACTTTCCGTTTAATTCAAAATATGAATTCTGGAAAGTTAAAGCAGCAGGAGCAATGATATCTTTCAAAGATGTTAGACCTTCGCGGTATTCTTTTTCCACAGCTAAAATCTGCTTGTTGGTTTCCTTTTCTTCAATCTTCTGTTGCAAAGCCTGTTTCTTCACATCCAGCTCTTGTCTTGTTGGTGGTACTATTAGTGACATATCTACGCCCTTATATTAATATCGCTTAATTTAGACGCGTCAATTAACGGAGCACTATCCAAATTATATGAATTGTAAAATAGTTCAGTTAAAGCTTCGGTGTTTAATGCAATTGCTTTAAGACCAATCTGAGACATACCTCCAATAACTGTGTTGATCTTTTGTTGCATCTTTAAACGCTCTGATTCAAACTTTATATTCTTTGCAGCAAACTCTTCTGCTTCTGAATTCTTTTTAAACATACTAAAGAAACCTTTTTTAGATTTACCAGATAAAAGTCCTGGGGAATGCGTTATGACTATATAGAAAGACTTGTTCATAATACTCGCGTTTTCAACAAGCTTTGAAATGAATTGAATATATTCCTGTGTTTGAACACGCAATAGTTCGTTTGTTTGTCGTTCCATTTGCTGGCGCACTGCTTCTAGATACACATGAATATCCATTTTTCTTGATTGCATTAAAATCTGAATCTCAAAATCAATGGAGTTCAAAAAGTTTTGATACCCATAGATCATGGCATTCTGTTCTTCAGTGCTTTTTAAAGCAAAGTTTGTACTTGAAACAGCAACAACAGCAATATACCCACCAGTATCTAAAATACCAGTATCGCCTTTAATTTCAGCTATCTTTAAAAAAGACTGAGTGCTTTTATGTTGTTCTTCTTTTTCGTTCATTGTTCTAACTTCCTTTTTGCTTGTTTACTAATTGCGTTTCTTGTTCACTCTTTTCTTGTAACAACCGAGTTAGATTCTTTAATTTGCTCTGAGGGCTTTCTTCAGGTTGCAATGATCCGCCCCCCTGTGCTGCCCTAACCTGCTCAACTGTTATTGTCTTAATATTTAAATTATCCATTCTTGCGGTCTTATGAAAAACCAGTTGCTTTGGTTCAGAAAGAAACTTTAATGCTAAAGGGATTGAATCATACAACTTCTTTCCATTAAACTGTCCAAAGGCCATAACTAAGCCAACTAATGTAACCGGTAAACCAATGAGAAAGAAAACAACCCCTACTTTAAAGATCCTGAACAACGCGACATCAATTAAACCAGCAATGAAAATTATACCGAACTGTTTTAATGTAAACGGTCCGATTATCTTGTCTTCAATATCAATGAATTGTGGTACTGGAAATTGCATATTCTTCCTTTTATTATACTACAAAAACTGTTCTAACTTCTTACGAAAATCAGTAAAAGCTTCAAACTCTTCTTTTGTTAAGAAATCATCTCCGCGAACATCCATATCTTTAGTTACCTTCGCGTACGCTGAATCACGATCAGGATTAGAATCATCTAACAAAGCCATCCCAATTCCAAGATATGTTTTGTACAAAGAGCTTTGTTCAATAGCGGCAACCATATCAAAAGGTTTGTATTTGTTACTCAACGCTGATATAGACAAAATGATGTTCTGAAGATCTTCAGCAACAGTGTCACCATGCAAATGCGCGGGAGTTAACTTTTTAAAATCTTCCAAGGTCTTTAACTGCAAAGGTTCGGGCTGAGTTTTTGGTCTAGGAGCAACAATAGGTTTTTGTGGTTTTAAAACAGGCACTGGAGATGGTTGGGGTTTTACTGGTGCAGGTTTTTCTTTTGACACCATGTTTTTCTGTTGTAGTTCTTTAACAATATTCTCAACCCTTTGTTGTAATGCTGTAGGATCAGACGGGGCTGGAACAACAGGAACCTGGGGAACAACAACACTTTGCGCTTTTGGAATAACTGGCTCTACGGACTTAGGAACAACAGATGCACTTGCGTGTTCTGGCAATTCTAATTCATACAAAGGTTTGCTAGTTCCAATTTCTTTTTCATGTATATCAACTTGCATAGATTTAACAACAGGTTTTGGAGCGGTAGGAATTACTGGTTCTGCTGGTGCTTGAGTTTCAAAATGTTGACCTGGCGCAAGTATTTCTAAAAACTCCTGTAATTGTGTTTCATTCATTGCGGGTAATAACTGAATCCACTCTGTCTTTTCTAAAGACGAGAGTAAAGTTGTATTTTGAATGACTGTTTTTGCTTGATCGATTGTATTCATAACTACCTCCCCACCCTATTTCTTAAATCTTGAAGTTTTTGATCAATGTTTAATCCAACCTGTTGATTCGGTGCTTGTGGCATTGAAACAACATTACCTCCTTGCGCTTCTTGCCACGCTTGAGCCAAAACCTCCATATCTTCTCTTGCGTCTTCAAGGTCTTCTTCATCAATCATTTTCTTTGGTCTATCAACATTAACAAGATCATCATAGAACTTCAGGACTCTCAAAAGTGCTTGTCTGTAAACCTGCGTTAAGGATCTAACATTTCCACTTTGATTGATATATGCTAAACGTTCAACACTGCCTCGTTTTGGAGTCTTTGAAGGAAACTTGGAATAGTCTTGAATCCAATATCTTAACTCTGGCAAATATTTCTTCCCTTCTATCTCAACTGTATTTGAACCGAGTCTTTCAGCATTACTTAGAAGATATTTAACAAAAATACCAAATTTGTTTTTAACTACACTGTCATCCTGGTAGTCTAAAAAAAATTCATTAACTATTGCGTCGGGATTATATCCATTCTGGATTGCGAAGAAAAATCTTGTCTTCAAAAGATTTTCCTGATCATCTGAGTTAAGAGTAGGAAAAGCTTTGAAAGCAAGAAGTGTCCACATGGCTTCATACTGATCATACATTTGAGGATTGGTTGATTGAACAGTGTTACCTTGAGCTGCCAAAGACTTTGAAAGCAAATTTAAGAAATCCTCAGCATCAGCCGGGTCACCTGCTTGAATCACTCCATCTGCTTGTAACTTAATTGCCTCAAAGTTATCAGCAGATGAAAGGTTCAAAAAATATTCTTGTATATCAGAAAGTCTCATAGTTATAGTTATTTAGTAAAAGCCTCAGGTGATTCATTTGATACCTCTGAACCTTTACCCCCTTTGCTAGTACCAATCCTTGTACCAGTAGTACGCAAATTCTCTTTCAGCGCATCCAAAGCAGCTCCAGTAACTTCTACCATATTACCGCTGGCATCTGGGTGCATGTATTTATCAATTTCTTTAATCTTAGATTTAGGCTTTCCATCAGCACCAATAACAGGATTTCCACCTGCATCTTTAACAGGTAATGCTTCTTCAACTGTGTGCCTGACATAATACTTAATCCCTCCCTCAGGCATGTCTGTGTACTGAGGGCTTCCTGGATAAGTAATTCCCCTTGTAGCGTTGTATATTCTCTTTGCAAAAGATGGGTGATTCTTAACAACAAAGTCCCAAACTTTTGCTTGCTCAGGAGTTTTGAAAACAAAATCTCCTGTCCTTTGATCAATCTTAACACCAGCAAAATATTCCATAGACCTCTGGTTCAAAGCAACGCTGTTGTACTTATCCATTCTCTTAATATACATTTTCAAAGGTCCACTGATCTCTCCTGTAGCTTCGTCAATCCTATCAAGACCTGTTGGGTTTACAGATGGCAAATCAGCTGCGCCCCAGTGACGAATTTGACGTTCTTGTCTAAGCTTCCTCTTTGCCATTGCTTTTTTGTAATGCTTCTTGAAATCATCAGTTTCTTTTATCTTTTCGATCTTCGCATTTATACCCTCTGCAACTGTTCCATCATCTGCTTGTCCACCGTCTCTCTCTAAAACTATTTCTTTTAATCTTAACTGAATCTGATCTACTCTATCTGGCTCAGTGTCAGGGGCAGATTCCTCAAGCCTTAACCCTTGTTCCTCTCTTGCTAAATCTCTTAAACGATCGTAATGAGGCTGTATTGTCTTGTAAGCCTCGTTGTACTCGGCATCATCAATTAAATGCAGACCGATTCCATAACCTAGCTTTTTTTCTTTTGAAATATCGTTTATTGAATCCTGGAATCTCTTTAACTCATGGTCACCTTTCAAAGCATCTCTAAAGAAAGCATTCTGAGCTTCTTCTGTAAACTCTCCTTGCCCGGTCCAATCTTCAACAATGTCTCTTATTTTCCCTGTTTGATATGCTCCTGTAATCAAAGATCTCATTTCCTGACGACCACGTGGAGTCTGAGCATATCCTGAATCAACGAACCCCCTAGCTATTTCAAGCAATTCACCAGCAGACTTGGTGGTGAAGTGACCCAAAAAGGCTCTTTCTTGCTTCTCTTGTTCTGACTTTCTAATCTCGTGCCACTGTGTGCCTTTTGATCTATCAACAACTACCATATCCTCCGCAGCCTTTTCAACGTTCATTCTTTCCTCTTCATTCAACTCTTCAAACTCTTTATGTCTTGCTTTGTAAGCAGCGTCGGGATTTAATGCTGAAACAGCCCAACCAGTTAACTTTGTACGCCAAGCAAAATCTTTGTCCAATACATTTGACCAACCAAATTTCTTACCCGCAGTAAGATCTTTATGATATGCTTCCTCATACTTTCCTCCTGTCATTTCGCGCTTTAATCTCTGTGCTTTCTGATATCCCATCTCTCCTAACATCGTGATAGGTTTAACACCAACAAAGTGTGTGCCCTTTTCTGCCCAACTTGTAATCGTACTTGCACCGAATGTACCAAGTTCTTTTGCAACTTCAAGCCCTGCCATTAAACAAACCAATAGCAAAACGCTAGACAGCGAATTATACGCAAACTGAGATGCTGTGTTAACACCGCCTGAGACTAAAGATGTGTTCTGTGTTGCTTTAGAAAGAAAATTTGATTGAGAAACAGCAATAACCGCGCAAAGGTGCAAAAAGAATCCAAGGATTGGTGTTTGGAAAGCATACTTCAAAAAGTTACTCCACCATCTCATTGCTTCATGTTGTGTATCTGGCAAAATCATACCAACATACGCAATTGGTGAGAGCATTAATAATAACCAGAGAGCAACTATTCGAATAACTAGGAAAGCAGCAATGGCTGCGAAAACAAAGAAACTACCAACAGCAAAGACGAAATAGACTAGTGTTGATATGAGGTCAGCAAAACTACCATGAAAAAGATCCTTTGAAATATTTTGGAGCGGAGAAACCATCAATTGGTGTGCCAAAGCATTCAAAACATCCTTAGTGTTTGGCAAAAACTGCGCCTGGAATGTATCAGCAACACCAAGAATCAATTGAGCAATCACCAAGCTAAAGTTAACTGCAATAGCCATCAAAACAAGCTCTGGAATTAAATGCTTGTAGTTATACTTTTCAACTCTAAGTAATGTTGCCATGCCAAGAATAATCATGGCTATTATGAAAAAAATATTGGCAACATTTCTAACAAACACCCAACCAACTAAAATGACCGCTGAAAAAGACGCATCATGCGGCTGAATGGTTAACAACACCTGAATTATCGGTAAGATTATTATGTTAAGAAGAAAATACAAGAAACCAATGATACCGAAGGCTAAGGTTTGTAATATCTTGTTTATGATCCCAAAGAATGGATCAAGGACATAATCAACAGCGGCTTTGCTTGTTTGTTCTACAGGAGGAGTTGTTGTTGTTCCTTGCGCTTTATTCCTATCTGCTTGGGCAGTGTATGAAACATTTGCTTCTAAATCTTTTACTAGGACTTTAACAATAGTCCCGTTAATTTCTTCAAACTGAATTGGGTTCTTGTTATCATTTGCAGCCACCTGTTCCTTGCTATCAAAACTCCAATGGATTTCATACTTACCAGCACCACAAGTCTTACTAGCACAAGGAATTTGTGTACCATTAACCAACGCGGTCGCGTAATACTGATATATCGCTGCTTTTACAGAACCACCCTGTTTAAATTCAAGCTTAAGGCTTACAGTGTCTTTTGCTAAAACTGTTGGATTACTTAAATTTGGTGTTAAAATACCCAAAAATCCGAGGGCAAAAGCAAAGAATAGCCCAGCCATTCTTTTTTTTCCGTTCTGCTTTTTATCGATTATTTTTGTTTCAGAAATCAAGTGATTTTGCTTAACTTTCTCAAAATTATTATCTCATAAAAATCCCTAAAAGACAAATTTAAACAAGGCATCAAAAAAGACGGCTTTTGCCGCCTTTAATATCCCATCCAAGCTGCAGGGTCTTCTGCCATAAAGTCACCCTCAAGAGAGCTTGGTTGCTCTTTTATAGGGTCACCAATTTTCTGTGCTGGAGTTTTCTTGTTTCCAAGAAGAATCTTAATAAACTCCTGCATAACACCAACGTGATCTTGAGGTTTTAACTGTTCACCGAATATCTCATTGATCTTGCTATCAATCTGATCTGAAACAAACTTTGCTGATGCTTTAATACTACAAACAGCATTTCCTTTACTATCCTTCTTGCTACAGTCAATCTGGTCCTTGTTACCTTCGCTGTTTTGAATATTAGCAGCAGCACCAGATTGCGCTCGTAGCCAATCTGCTTCTGCTTGAGCCTCAGAAGCAAGCTTTTGTCCTTGAGGAGTTGAAATCAAAGGATCTTCTAAAACTCTAGAAGCGGCATTTCCTGCTGATGTATATACTTGCGAAAAATCAACCGCATTCAAAGCACGCTTCTTGTACACTGGTTTTAAATCAACATTCTGTATGCTTTTGTCTGTGACAGAAAGAATTCTTTTAATATTTGCTTTAGCTAGAAAAACATCTTCAGGTTCTCTACTCTTCAATTGTTTTGATAGATACAAAGTGTTTGCAAGATTCTTTTGATATTCTAGGTAGTCTGAAATTTTGTACTTCTTAATTACATCATTAACATAATTTAAAGTGTACTTATGGTTCTCAGCTCGAATCATATCAGCAACACAACTCTTCAAAAGCTCAGTTGCGTTTGCTTTCTTGTCATCTGTCGGAACCTCACTAGAACCAAAGAAGGAACTAATAAACCCAGTGACAAGGCCCGTTAGATATCTACCTGCCATACCAGAAAGACCACCACAAAGACTAGTTAAACTAATAGCTTGAGTTTCTTTTGGAATTAAGAAAATACTGCTTGTTGTAGTTAAAGCAATGGCTATAAACAAACCTGCAATAAGTTTTCTTTTTGTTTCCATACTATTGAACCTCAGGAGCGTTCTTAATAATCTTTGCGGCCTCAGCAACACTGTCCTTTATCTGAGTTATTGTATCACCTAAAGCAGAATAAGTGTTGTATATTTGATTCGATTCTTCAGATGCTGCTTGTGTCGCAGGATCAAGACTTGCTGAAACTTGAGATGTAAAATCAAGATACTGTTGATATGCTTTAACATACAGCTGACTTAAACCAAGAAGTGCTGATGGAACTGAAACTTGTTTAATTGCTTCCAGGGTTTGATTTGCTTGTGTTGCGTATATATCAAGACCTGCTGTGCTTTGAGCATCAAAAATACTTTTTGTTAATGTATCATCATGAACTAAATCAAAACGCCTGGTTGCATCTGAAAGTTCAGTTACATACTTAGTCATTGTGCTTTTGTTGTTATTCGGTGTTAAAACAAACATGGTTACATCAATTTCAGGAATCAAAGGCAAACTTTCTTGCGCTATTGAACTGTCAGTTGCAATTACAATATCATCTCCACCAAGACTTCCTGTATTAATATCATTAACTGTAGAAGCACCATAATACTTGTTTATAAAGTCCATTGTTGGCATGTTGTAATCAGCAAGCTGTTTTTGCTCAAGAGGAGTATACCCTGAAGGATCAACGACTTGTTTGTAATTACCACTAGAATCAGGGATTAAACCTTGATCAATTGCTGTCTGATAATTATCAAAAGCAGGAACGCTTGAAAATATAACTGGCTCATCAGAACGAGGGGTTATTGTTGCAAAAGGCTTTGAAGGATCAACAACAACCTTAAACTCACCTCTTCCTAAATCAGCAGGGCTTGGAGTTACTGAAACATAGCCTCCAGTACCTGTGGTTGTTCCCGTTGTATCAGGTGGCGTTGTTCCTGGTTTTTTAGAAGCCAAAATGGCGATCAAAACGATCGCCAGAAATACAGCCACTCCGCCTATTATCAATATTGTTTTCTTACTTAAACCAAACATTTATTTGTATTTCACTCTACGAATTAAGGTGAATTAAGGTAGAAACAATTGCACACTGTTGTAAAAACCTTGTCGAATGTTAGAGAGTTGATTTTGAACAACAGACAATACACCTTCAAGATCAGATTCTGAAACACCCTCCATCATTGTTCCTTGTTTCTGCGCAAAAATTAAATTGTATTCTGCAAGCAACAAACGATGGTAGTCTTCAAAAACACTTGGTACTACAAGATTTTCAAGATCGGTTAATAGTTTAGTCTGCTTTTCTACGAGCGCTTGAGTCTGTTTTGCTGAAACCAAACCAGAAGCATTTTCACTTTCAATAATTGTTCGAGCCTGATTTGCATACTCTGCTAGTGCTGTGCTTGAAGTGTCTGAAGAAACATTAACCTTAATATTTGAAAATTCTTTTGCAATATCAGGATTGTATTCAGTTGCACCCAAAACCTGGCTTCCAGAAGAAGTTTGTCCAAAATTACCTGCAAGTGGTTGATTATACAATGAGAGACCTTGCTGTTTAGACGCTAAACGCATTGGTTTTTGAACCCAAGCAAAAGAGACAAGCAAAATTGCAACCAAAGCAATTAGCGCTATATTTTTTGTTCCAAAGTCCTTTATTTTTGTTTCTACTTGGTTTTCTAAAATATTGATGTCCATAAATTTGAATTAATATTTCAAACCCTCAGGAAATCTACTAATTTTCTACCTTGAATATATCATAATTAGAGCGCTTTAGCAAGAAAAGGCTTGAGCTGAACATACAAGGAAAACCACTGATCCAAACTAAGCTGTTGTGGTCTTGCTTTAGGATCTATTAAAGAGCCTTTAAAGACGCTTTCAAGCTCTTTTTCGCTCAACCCTAAGTTATTTTTGAGGGTATTGTGAATCTGTTTACGTTTACCAGCAAAAGCAGCTTTAACAAGCCTGAAAAACTCTGGTTCTGAAACTTCAATCCTTGGAGTATCAAGCATGTCCAGGACTAAAATAGCGGAATCAACTTTTGGTTCTGGAAAAAAATCAGATCTTGGAACTATTCCCGCAATCCTCGGGTTTGAAAAAAGTTGTACTGAGATAGCCAAGATACTTAAGTCTCCTGCTTTTGCGGTAATTCTTTCAGCGACCTCTTTTTGAATCAACAAAACAATCTTAGAAGGGCGTTTCTTAGAACCTACAAGCATTTCAATAATCTTCCCAGTAATGTAATACGGAATATTTGCAACAACCTTGTAACCAGGTTTTAATTCTTTCTGAAAATTAAAACGAACAATGTCATCAAAAACCAGCCTTACATTTGATTTAGACTTTGGAGTTCTAGTGTGTGCTTGTAAATGTTCTCCGAGCTGATCTTTAAGGATTGGAAAATATCTTTCGTCTTTTTCAACAGCTAAAATATTAGCGCCTGTTTCAGCAAGCAACTTTGTTAAGTTCCCTATCCCCGCCCCTATCTCTAAAACATCATCAGAAGAAGAAACTTCTGCTGCGGAAACAATTTGTTCTAGTCTTAACTCGTTAATTAAAAAGTTTTGTCCAAGCAAATCATTTGGCTTGAACTTGTATCTTTTTAAAAACTCTTTAATATCGTTCATATATCAATCACCCGAACTTCTAAGTTAGAAATATATCCAAGCATAGTACCTCTTCTGTAAAAATACAAAACACGCATAACACCGTCACTAGTAACCATTAAAATTGGTTTGTCATTGCCAACGTTTTCTAGTTTAATCTGCTCTAAAAACTCAACAACTCTTCTTGAAAAATGCTTTACATCTTCCCCGCCAACATCAGAATAGTCAAACTCAAGTGCAGAATCCTTTTCATGAGTGTGCCCAGGATATTTTTCTGCTGCCTGTTCCCAGGTTAAATCTGAACAATCCCCAAAATCCCTCTCGTTTATATCAGAATGATACGAAATCGGTAAATTCAAGCTTTCGTTAATTAAATCAGCGGTTTGCCTAACTCGAAGCAAATCCCCAGAATATATCCTTAAAATGTCTTTAGGCAGTCTTTTACCCAAATCACGCGCCAAATCAAAGCTTTCCGGCTTTATGGGTTCATTTGAACGAACACCGTTTAAAATGCCCTTTTGGTTCTTCTCTGTTTCTCCGTGTCTAACCATTATTAATTGCATATATACATATCATACCAAATCAAAAACCACCTGTAGAGGTGGTCTTTAATTTCTCTGGGGTAATTCCCCGGAAACAGCTTACCATTAATATAATATCAAGAAATATTAAACACGTCAAAGTGGTGGACGGGAGGAGAATCGAACTCCCAAAGAAACAGATGGTAAGCCGTTTCCGCACACCAGTGCTAACCCGCCCATAACAGACAGGCTAACACATCAACATTAAATCTAGATTAAAACCTTCGTATAACCTTGAAATCAATCTTTTCTTCAGGAAGCGCTTTCAAAATCCTGGAAGGTGGAAAACTTTGTGATTGACCAAAAAGTCTTCGTGATTGTGCATAAATTAAATACAGGTTTGTTCTTGCTCTAGTAATACCAACATATGCTAAACGAACTTCTTCTGAAAGTTCTGAAGGATTAAGCAAAGAACGAGAGTGTGGCAAAATTCCTTCTTCTAAACCAATCAAAAACACTGTATCAAACTCCAAACCTTTTGCTTGGTGTAAGCTCATAAACGTAACAGCATCCTTATCATCCTTCATGTTATCTACCTCTGTCATCAATGCAACTTCTTCCAAAAACTGTTCTAAACCTTCCTGCCAGTTTAAATTCTGATACTTAGCAGCTACGTTGAAAAGTTCTTCAATGTTCTGCCAACGATTTTCTCCTTCTTCACTTCCATCACGAAGCCAGTGTTCATAACCGCTTTTCTTCAAAACCAAACGCATCAAAGAAAGAATATTTTCTCCTTCATCTAAAATCATAAACTCTTCAAGCAACAGAAAGAAACTCTGAACAGCATTAAACTGTTTTGGAGGAAGTTGAATCTCTGACAGATCAACTCTAAACTTTTCAAGATTTCCCTCTGAATTAAAAACGAAATCTTTTAATATCTGATATGACTTCTCTCCAACACCTCTTGCTGGTTCATTAATAACTCGCTTTAAAGAAACAAGGTCGCGATGATTACTAACAAGTCTTAAGTAAGCAACAACATCTTTAATTTCTTTACGTTGATAGAACTTAACACCACCAACAATCTGATATGGTATCTGGGCTTGTAAAAAGACCTCTTCCAAAGCTCTTGATTGAGCATGTGTTCTGTACAGCACCGCGTATTTATTCAAAGTATCATGATCTTCTGGAAGCCTTGGAACATTAAACATATTAATCGGTATCCTGGCACTAAGCTTTTGTTTCTTCAAAAAATGATCAAGAATTGAGTATGTTTTAGCTGGTTCTTCAAAATCAGGAACTTCTTCTGATTCATAAACCAAATCACCTTTAGACCCTCCTCCTGCTTTCTGAATTATGGTCTTTGCAACAATCTTTGCCTCCTCAACCTCGTCTTCAACCTCTAAAAGCCTAATTTTGTTTCCAGGCTCATTTTCAGTCCACAAGGTTTTGGGCTTTTGTTCTTTATTAATCTGAATGACTTCTTGAGCAACAGAAAGAATATTTTTCGTTGATCTATAATTCTGTTCAAGTTTAACAACCAAAGCATCTGAAAAATGCTCTTCAAAATTCAAAATGTTCCTTAAATTAGAACCACGAAAACCATAAATTGCTTGAGCGTCATCTCCAACAACAAAAAGATTCCTTAAACCAACATTTTCTCCACTCCCAACAGCAAGAAGAAAAAGCAACATATACTGTGCGTGGTTTGTATCCTGATACTCATCAACCAAGATGTATTTGAAAATATTCTGATACTTAGACAAAACATCCGGGAATGCTTGGAATATCTTAACAAGTAACATTAACAAGTCATCAAAATCTAAAGAGTTTTGTTTAAAAAGATAATTCTGATACTCAGCATAAACCTCTCGTGCCATATTCAACACCGTCTTATCAATTGGCAAATCCATTTGTTCAGGACTCTGCAAAGCATTCTTTGCCATTGAGATATAGTTCTTGAAAAGATTTGGTGGAAACTTAGCGCCAAAGTTTCTTTGAATACAAATTTCTTTCAAAATCTTTCCTTGGTCATCATCATCAATAATGACAAAGCCTTTTGTATATCCAAGTGCTTGAATCTCCTTCCTTAAAATCCTTGCACAAACAGAATGAAAAGTTCCCATTGTAGGCATACCCATATTTGGAAACAAACTCTGCACCCTATTCTGCATTTCTTTTGCAGCCTTGTTTGTAAATGTAAGAGCAAGAATATTTTGAGCACTAAAAAGACCCTCTGAAATTAAATACGCAATGCGATGGGTTAAAACCTTAGTCTTACCACTACCAGCTCCAGCTAAAACTAAAACCGGCCCGAGCGGGGCGGTAACTACTTGCTTCTGGCGATCATTTAGACCTTGAAGGATTTTTTCTGATTTCATCTTCCTTAGTATACCAAAGATTAACCAAACTGAAACGACGCCTTGCTTTCGCTTAGCGTCGTTCAGGTTATTGTTGTTGAGTTCAGCGGGTACTATCACCGACCTCGGTACCGACCGCGGCGAGGACTGGCTCGTGGTCGCCGTTGGGCGAAGCGCATCTGGTACTCTCCAGATGGCGCAGCGTCACAGTGGGGAACTGGGCCATGCGCGCCACGAAGATGCGCTTGTCCTCGCCGAACTCGTTCGTGGTTCGAACCATCTCGACCCACAGCCAGTTGACGTCTGGGTGAAGCCTGGATGACAGATGCATTACATCCGAGTCGATGTAGGCATCGATGATCGCTTGGAGTTGCGTGATCAGACTCACGCCCGGCTCCTCGGTGATAGTCTCTTCCCAGACGTTACCGGTCGAGTTGCGAAGATCGACGCTGTGGTTCTTGAAGACCACGACCCTCTCGTCACCACGCTTGAGAACCGCCGCCTCGATCCTTTGGGTCAAGACCTTGAATCCAAAGTGGCCAACGACTAGAATCGTGGCAAGGACCACTAAGAACTGCAACGCGTTCATACGGGTACCTCATGGAATGAGAAAACCACACACGAACTGCGGAAACATCAACTGCTATGTACTTCAAACCTTGCAGCTTGAAACAACAACGTATATTAACCCTTCTTTTAAGCTTCTGTGTATATTCACATAAAATATGAATAAAATCAAGGGGTAAAAGCAAAGGCCACAACCTCTCCCTTAAAGTGGCTTATCTAAGCCAAATGTGGAAAAGATTCCGCTTATCTAAGCCATTTTTTGGCTAACATTAGCCAAAAACCTTGATTTAGATATTCATTGCTGGTACTATGTATTAGTTCGGAGTAAACATTAAACCAAGTATTTAGGTTTATTTTTGTTTGATACGACTCATGCCTTTAGGGCCTACTGACTACTGAGGATAGACCGAAGTGTTTGGAACCGGGGTATATATAAAAGGGTACGTAAATACGCTCAAGCAGTTAATACAGGAAGCTTTTGATCAACAGAAAAGCAAACTGCCTGAGGCTAAAAAATCTGCAAGCAGATATCTGAAAGTGGTTAGCTCCAGCCTAGAAAAGCATTTCAACTCATTCCACGCTTTACACTCACCTATCAAGATGGGTCGTTTAGACTATACCTTTAAATTCAGCACTGAACTCATAGTTGCTGGTCTTTCCATATTGATCATTGTCACAAACATCTTTGCAGGAGCTCATTTCACCTCAGCAAACAATTCATTAACTAAACTACTCTCCTACCACCCAGACCAAAACCCAGCTTTGTACAACAAAACAACAACAGTTAGAACAGTCATCGCACAAAACAACAACATAATCATTCCTTCCGCATCTGCTCAAGTAGTCTTGGCATCAAACGATGCCCTCGCCAACACTATTTCAGCAAATGAAAACGCCACAGCATCAGTAATCACGGAAAACACTATTCAGAAGGAAAACCCAGACAATATCAAAAAGCTTGTTGTAGACCAGATTAAGGTATATAACACAGTCAAAGGTGATACCTTAAAAGGTGTTGCTTCTAAAGCCGGCATCAGCCAGGAAACCGTCATGTGGGCAAACAATCTTTCAAGCTCAACTATTAAACCAGGCTGGAGCCTAGTTATCCTTCCAACAAATGGTGTGTTACATAAAATCACAAACAACGACACTCTTCCTGACATTGCTAAGAAATACAAAGTAGATATTGATAAGATAAAGGCCTACAACGGATTAGAAGATGATTCTGACATTGAACCAGGCGATCTTTTAATTATCCCTGATGGCGTAATTATTACTCCTGCAAAACCAAAACCAGCAATCAAACACACTTTGCCTGGGAATATTTCAGTATATGAACCTCAAATTGGCGGCAGTGATGCTGGTGAACACATCTTCCCATGGGGTCAGTGTACTTGGTATGTTGCTCTAAAAAGAAAAATAACATTTGGTGGCAATGCAAAAAACTGGTTAACAAACGCTCGCGCTGCAGGATACTCCACAGGCAATACTCCAACAGTAGGTTCTATTGTTGTAACAACAGAGAACAGAAGATATGGACACGTAGCTTACGTTGAAAAAGTTGATGAAGAAGAAGGAACAATAACTGTTTCTGAATCAAACTACATCCGTTTAGGCTTTATTGATACAAGAAAGATTGATATGGATAGTCCAGTAATCCGCGGATACATCTACTAAACAAAGAAGCTAAAAGACCGACAATCATTGCCGGTCTTTTTTAATCCCCTTAAAGCTATTGAACCCCTCCAACAGAGTTCGGATCATTAGCTGTTGTAATATCATCAGCAGTTAAGTTAACAGGAATAGAAACAAATGAATCAGTACCATTAAAAACAATATTACTAACCAAGGTCATCTGATTACCTCTGTTAGTTAAACCAGGTGTAATACTAACGTTAAACTGCAAGCTTCTGCTTGGTACAAACTCTCCTGCATGTGCTGCAACTGTTCCAATATTCCAAACAAGCTTCTTTGTGCTCTTGTCATATGACACGTTGTTTACCTCCTCCGGGTTTAAAGTCTTGGTGTCAAAAGAAGCAGAATTAGGAAGATTCAAGGTCAATTTTGAAGCAGTAACATCATTAGTTGAATTACTTAAAGAAATATTAACTTGATATGTTGTAACACTACCAACTCTTGGAGGCTTTGCTCCACTGTAATATGTCAAAGAAGTTGAAAGATCAGCGTTAGTTAATACTTTTAATACACTCCCCTGTCCTTGAAACGGCTGTTGGTTCTCATTACTTTTAATCTCCGAGTATGCGGAAACTAAAACATTCTTCTGGCTTGTTTTAACAATAGGGTTTTTTAAAGCAACAGTAAATCTTAAGTCACCACCATCTCCCGGAGAAAGCGCTGATAGCTTTGAAATCTGTCCTGCATCCCATGAAATTACATTGTTGTCTACAATAGCGCCCTCTGCACGAATAGATTCAAGATCAAAAACTGCGCTTGGTGAAAGAGTTGCGCTTACGTGAACTCCTGTTGCAACAGACTGACTGTTATTCTTGTAACTAACCTTAAAAATCAAACGATCCCCAGCTTCTACATAGCTTTTGTTGCTCGTAGAGTCAACGCTTATATCAGCAGAAAGAGGCTGACTTGAAATATCAACGAACAGCTGAGCTGCTGTTAGAGCAAAGCTTGGATTGCCTTTAACAGAACCATTTGCTTGTGCTGATATTGTTAATTGATCACCAGTACGTGCGCTTTTAAAATTACCTACCAATTTAATTTGTCCGCTTTGGTTTGCTTTTAAATCACCGATGTTCCAGGTACTGTTAAAATTAGACTTTGGTTCTGAAGACAAAAGATTAAACTCTCTTGGCAATGTTGCGACAATTGAAAAACCGGAAATAGTATCCTGTGTAAAGTTAGAGTAGCTTATCACATATGTAACATCTTGAGTTGAATTAACACTTGCAGGACCATCAATTTGAATTGCAATGTCCGCAGTTTTGATCTGTGTTTGGCTTTGACTTGAAACAACAAACTCAGAAGTATTGGTATTAGAAAAACGATAATGCATGATCGCATTCAAGGACTTAGTTTCTCCAGCATTACCCTGAACATCACCCTTAATCATGATTGTTGTTTCCTGACTTGGATCAAGCGGTGGTAAACCAAACTGAGTTCCATTAAGCTTAGTTGGTTTTGGAACACTGTCTTTAAAAGTAAAACCTTGAGGATACACTAAATCCAATGTCACATTCTTGATGCTGTCGCTGTCATCATTCTTAATTCGTATCTTGTAAATTAATTCAGAACCTGTTGCAACAGTCTGAGGTGCATCAATACTCAAACTAACCTTTGGTTGGATATTCTTGTTTGATGAAGGAGCGTAGAAAATGAAGAAGATCGCAATACCGAGTACTAAAACAGACGTTAAAATAATCCAAATGGACCACTTGTTTTGCTGATAGAAAGAAGGTGGTGGAACCACTGGTGTAACTATAATGTTTGGTTGTGCTGGTTGATTGTTTGTTTGTATTTCGTCCATATATGTCTATTTACTTAAAGTTTACCTAATAACCCAGAGGCATTCAAATCACGCTCTAAGATGTGCTTTGCAAAAGACTCCACAATCCTATGAATCTCCCCTGCTAAATCACCTGTTTGTTCATCAATGCTTGCATAATCAGCTTGTTTACTTTGTTTGTTTGCGTACTTTGCAATAACCGAATATACCATATCACTAACCACAAACGCATCGCTAACCTTTAAAGCAGAGTCTTTGCAAACAAAACCTCCTCTTCTGTTAGAAAAAGAAAGATCCTTAGACAATGCTTTACCACAAACAACACAATTCTCAACACTTAAAGCATAACCCGAAAGACTAAGTAACTCTAAAACAAAAATATCAACACTAGCATGCTTTAAAGAATCTGAAGAATCAAGGTGTTTCAAAAGCTCAAGAAACAAATCAAAGATCTCTTCATTTACTTCTTCATCTGGAGTTGATTTTAGCAAAACCTCAGTTGCATACATAGCATAAGCAACCTTTTGAGGACTTGCATATATTCCCTGAAAAACCTCCAAAGGTTTAACCGAGGTTATAGCCCCAAGCTTTTTGTTTGGTAATATTTCAAGCTCTGTGTAAAACAAAGTTTGAAGCGCGTATGACAAACGACTTTTCGGAGACTTCACTGAACGCGCAACCGCGCGAACCTTGCCGGATTCGCGCGTGTACATTGTCAGGATTTCATTACCCTCTGAAAAAAGACTCTTCTTCAGAATTATCGCCTTCATACTTTTTGAATTCCAACCCAAATTGCTTTGTCTTCAATGAGGAGTTGTGCCTCAATATCTGGTTCTACTTCAAGTTCTTTTTTAATCTGAACAACAAATGTTTTCTTTCTATCAAACTTGTTAATCAAAGCCATTTCAAGACTTGCTGCTGTTGTGTTGTAATACAAATCAATTAAATCCCCGACTTTCAAACCGTTTTTCTTTCGTAGATCCTGAACCTGTCTTTCTAGTTCTCTTGCATAGCCTTCTTCTTTTAACTCAGGAGTTAATTTAATGCTAAGCAAAATCTGAAACTGACTGTTTTCTTTTAACACTGTTTCAGGCATCTCAGAAACTTCAGGAGTTGCGTGAACATCTTTGACATTTAATTCTTCAGCCAATATTAAAGCGAGTTCAGAAGAAAGCTCTAAGGGCTCATTCTTTGATTTGTAAGCAACATACTCAAGGGGTTGTCTAACCTTAATGTTTGACTCTTTTCTTGCAGACAAACCAAGCTCAACAATCTCCCTCAAAACTTCCATTTGCGAAACAAGAAGCTTTTCAGATTCATCAAGCTCTGAAACATTTACATTCCAGGACGATAGATGAACGCTTTCATTCCCTGTTAAATCACGATATATGGTTTCTGAAATGAACGGCATTACAGGCGCAAGAAGCTTTGAAAGCTCAACTAAAACATATGCTAAAACCTTTAAAGATGCCTTGGCTTGTTCATCATTGCCTTTAAAACGATCTCTGCTTCTTCTAACATACCAGGTTGAAAGATCATTAATAAACTTTAAAACAGGCTTTGTTGCTCTTACTGTGTCATAAAGATCCATCTGTTTAGTTACTTCAAGCTGTAGTTCTTTCAAAACCGCTAGTATCCACTTGTCTAAAACATTTTCCGATTTTGGAAGAATTGTTAAATCTTCAACCTTCTCACTGCTATACATTCTCAAAAAGCTATGAACATTACCAAGCAAAATCGTAATCTTCTTGTATACTTCATCTAAATCTTTTTCTGAAAAGAAAAGATTTTCTCCCTGCATTACAGGAGATGACATTAGATAGAAGCGGAGAGCATCAGCACCATACTTTTCAAAAACAAGCCAAGGATCAGGAAAATTCTTTTTTGACTTAGACATTTTCTGACCATCTTCTGCTAAAACAATTCCTGTAGTAACAACATTTTCAAACGGAGCTTGATCCCACAGTATTGTGCTCATAACATGCATAACATAGAACCAGGCGCGGGTCTGGTTAATATATTCAGCAACAAGCTGCGCTGGTCTTCTTTTTTCAACCTGTTCTTTGTTTTCAAAAGGATAATGAAACTCTGCAAAAGGCATGCTTGCTGATTCAACCCAACAATCAACAACCTCAGGAACTCTGAACATGTCATGTCCACAAACTCCGCACTGCATTTTAATTTGATCAATATATGGTCTGTGTAAATCAACCTCCAAAATATTTTCTGTCTTGTAAACCTCACTGTAATTAACCGCCTTTTCAGCAAGTTCTTTCAAAGAACCAACACAAACAGAACGACCACAACTCTTGCTACTGCATTTCCAAAATGGCAATGGTGTTGCCCAATACCTGTTTCTTGAAATATTCCAATCAGGCGCGCTTTCTAAACCTTTTTTAAAACGTCCTTCTTTTAAATGCTCAGGATACCAATTAATATCTTCGTTTAATTGAATTAAACGAGGCTTAATTTTTTGAATATTAATAAACCAGGAAGGAAGTGCGCTGTAATACAACCTTGTGCCACAACGCCAGCAAAAAGGAACTGAGTGTATATATGCCTCTTTTTTAAAGAGAGTTTTGTTTTGTTCTAACATCGCTACAATTTCAGGCTCAGTATCTTTGTAAAACTTCCCTCTTAAAAACTCGGGCGTCCTTTCATTAAACATACCTTGAGCATCAAGTAGCTGCACAACTGGTAAACCTTGCTTTAAACCAAGCTCGTAGTCTTCTTCACCATACATTACAGCTGTATGCACAATGCCAGTGCCGTCTTCTGTGGTCACAAAATCAGCAGCATAGACCTTAAAAGATTTCTCAGACTGCAACAACGGAACATTAAAAAACTGCTTGTATTCTAAACCAACAAGCTCATGTCCTTTAAGTTCTTTCTCAATCTGCGGATTGTTAAACAAGATTTCAACTTTTGCTTTTTCAAGAATATACAAAGCATCTTCAAAACCAGCAACTAAATCATCGGCTGAAGGCTTTGCTAAGACATAATCAATGTCAGCACCAACCGCCATAGCAACGTTTCCTGGTAATGTCCATGGTGTTGTTGTCCAGGCAAGCAAATATGTCTTCTCACCAAAGCGCTTACTTAAAACCTCTGCTTTAACATATACAGATTCTTCAGAAATATCATCATATGAATTGTCAGACGCAACCTCAAAATTAGAAACAGGGGTTTCGCAACGAGGACAATACATCAAAACCTTACGCCCTTCATATACCAACCCTTTATCCCATGTTTGTTTCAATGCCCACCAAACAGATTCCATGTATGTAGAATCCATGGTTTTGTAAGAATCATCAAAATCAACAAAGCGCGCCATTCTTCTAACAGTCTTACGCCATTCTTCAACATACCTTAAAACATCAGTCCTACATTTCTCGTTAAAAGTATCAACACCAATTTTTTCTATTTCTTTCTTACCTGAAATACCAAGCTCTTGTTCAACAAGCTGTTCAATTGGAAGACCATGACAATCCCAACCCCAACGTCTTCTAACATATCTACCTTTCATGGTCCAGTATCTACCGAAAACATCTTTAGCAGTTGAACCTAAAATATGTCCGTAATGAGGAAGTCCTGTTGCAAAAGGAGGACCATCATAGAAAACATACGGAGGGTTAGCTTCGTTTTTCTTTAATGACTTTTCAAAAATCTTTTGTTTATCCCAATACTCTAAAAGCTCAGCTTCTTTAGAAGCAGCGCCTTGTCTTTCGTTGTTTTGTTCTTGTTCTGCCATATTTTTAAATATTAAAAACACCTTAATTGAAGAGCCCTTGTTTGGACGGTACCATCTTCATTGGTGCTTAATTATGCTTTTTACGCAAAGCTTGCGGACTGGTCTACTAGTATTTCTTCAGTCAGCTTCCTGATTGATATATCAGGTCAAACGCTTTTTAACTTGTAAGTTCAATATATCATATTTAAACGAAAAAACCAACCACAAAACAGTATAGGCTACTTGAAGTCACAATGACTCAAGCAGCCTATAAAGTTTACCCCTCCGTTCATCCTCCTGTTACGATCTTCAGAATCTGTCGCGGTTTGATCTCGCCGCTCCAGAGAAGCTCGATCCCGCGGTAGATCTTGTAGAGCAGCACCCGAATCGGTCCACGCGTGTACCACTGCGCAGAATGCCGATCGAACGGAACCTTGATCGGCGCGCGGCTGATCTGCGGATAGACGACCCCGCGAGCTCTGAGTTGCTGAAACAACAACCCGCGACATCCGCTGTAATGCTCTTCTTTGCAGAGCACTACATACTCGATCTCGTTGAGGTTCAGACCCGCAGCAACGATGCCGTCGAGGTGCTTCTCAGCGATGATCTGAGTATCGCGGGAATACTTACGCTTGTGCGCCAAGCCATCTACTGTGCACTCTGGCTGCACAATCCTCACGCTCTGCGCAGCGTCGCTGATCTCGACCTGAAGTGAATGGTGCACAAACTCACTCCAGTGTCTGATGGCCCACCGAGCCATCACATCATTGCTGACCCCCGGGGTCCAGGACCAGGGCCACCCACTAAGTGACCACCGCTTCCGGAACCCCCAGGAGAAGCCCAACAGAGCTTTGTGCATCCCGCCTCCGTATCTGCATGTGAACCTGCCTGAAATCAATATATTGCGAGACCTGATATATTCTCACTTTTCTGTGCTTTTGTCAATACTCTAAACAGTAAGTTCAACAAGTAAGCGCAACACCGTAAGGGTAAACTTAGAACATGAAGCA
>ERZ1292625.221-Hain-H41-01um-R1-221-length-98868-cov-12_pt3 | contig 74738 bp, 88 predicted proteins | sample MGYA00564400_ERZ1292625 | MGnify/ENA primary metagenome ERZ1292625 (study PRJEB36523, sample SAMEA6512639) | groundwater metagenome | collected 2019-01-08 | study: AquaDiva: Metagenomics assemblies of 32 groundwater samples | reverse complement strand
TCGATCTGACGGACAACCCCTTGGACGGTGAGACCCTCACCATCGTCGATGTTCGTGGCACCTCTCGAACTTTCGAGTTCGACGACGATGTGACGACGACTCCGGGGAACGTCGTGGTGACGATCGGTGCGACTGCCGGCGACACCAGGACTGCACTCCTTGCAGCCATCGCAGGGGAGACCGCTCTGCGTGTAACGGGTGCGGCCCTAGGTGGCGCCGCGGACTTCACCGTGACCATGACCGATCGCGGCACAGGCAACGTCGCAGAGGTCAGCGGAGACATCACAGTGGACCTGACCACGCAGGGAGTGACTTCCACGGCCAACCAGGTGAACGGTCACATGACCCTCGCCTTCCTCGATGAAGCGTTCGGCACCTCTCCTGTAGCCTTGGCCGGCGAGGCGACGCTCATCGACCCGTAATGGATCCAGCCGACGGATTGCCAGGGCTCGCGCGCGCACTCAAGGGGATGCGAGTGCGAGAGACGTGCCCTGAGTGTGGTTTCTCCTTGCCGGTGTACCCGGGTCGTTACCCGTCGCATTGTCCGCAGTGCGATGCTCCTCGAACCAACAGTGAATCATGGACCGGCAGCTCTACTCGACAGTCGCCTTCTACCCCGCCTCAACCGACCGTGAAGTCGAGCTGATGGTCACGCAGGCGACGGGGACGACAACCCCCGCCGCGAACCCTGCGGATGCGACGACTGCGACGCTCTCCGACGGCCGTCGCGTAACGATCTTCGAGTTCAACTCGGATGGCGCGTTCTCCGATCAGGACGAGCACATCTCAGTGCCGATCCAATCAACCTTGTTGGAGACACTTCGCGTGTTCGTAGGGATGGTCAACGCGGAGGACATGGCAGTCGCGGCGGCAGTCGATGCGACGTCACCATCCGCGCCAGTATTGGAGATGGTCCGTCGTGCGGGCGGCCCTAACCCGACAGCCATTGTTGCGCTCACGAGCACCCCGTTGGGGAACGCGACCATCGCGACGAGTGCTGCGGCTGCTCATGCGCTCCGCATCTGCATCCTCGCGCTGCCGGTAACTCCCGAAGGTGGTTTGGGCTACCTGGTGGATCGGGACATTGTCCCTTTCGAGATCATCAACTCGGGAGACACGGAGTTCACCCTCGCGACGTTCATGAGCGCTTCGAACTCACCCGCGAAGTACGCGGCGACGGCCGCGACGGTGATCGTCGTGCCTGAGAGTGGTGCTCCCGCTCCTGCTGCGACGCTGGTCGTTCCAGGGCGCACGAAGCTCGCAGGGCTCATCCGCGCTTCGAGCCTGCCGTTCATCCAGTTTCAGATTGCGGAGTACGGGACCGCACAGGGGCAGCTCTCACTCGCCCTCGATTCGCTGCTCGGAGCGCAGATCCTTCGGACCAACGTCGCCGCATAGCCCGCGTTGCAAGTTGCAACGACTTCGGGAAAAATTGCCATGACTCAATACGCCTCCTCGATTGCCTTCAGTCCGCTGAGTGGTGAGCCGCACGGCGATTCGCTCATCTCGTTGACCGCGATGGGGGCCGTGGTCGAGTACACGCCCGGCTCTCCAGCGGACGGAGACACAATCGTAGTAGACGTTGAGGGACGCAGTTCGACGCTGGAGTATGACAACAGCGGTGTGGTCACTGCCGGTCGCACTCGCATCCCGATCGGAGCGGACAACCACGAGACTGCGCGCAACACCGCGGATGCGATCAACGGACTCAACTTCCCGATCCTGGTCCGCTACTTCCCGGTCGAAGCGTCCGGCACACGCGCACCATGGCTGAGCGTTGCCTACAGAGACGGACGCACACGGACTGCGTTCGCAGCATTCACTACGGCTGCCTTCACGATGCCGAACCTAAGCCCGACAGTGCAGATGCTGCACATCGGCACGTTCGCCTTCGATGTGCAGGGTGGGGAGATCCCATTCGGCAGTCGGCGTGTGGGTGTTCCGTTCTGCATCCGCAATGACGGTTCCGCAGCGTTCACCTTCCGTACGTTCGCTCCGCACGCCAACGTTGCAGCGGACAACGTCGCCTACAGCGCGATTGTGACCTCCGAGGCGGGTGGCATGACACGCGCTGCATCGCTCACCGTGCCCGCAGGGGCGGTCATCCGCGGGTACCTCGACTTCGCTGCGCTGTCCGTAGCGGACATCAGCTCAGGGGCGTTCGTGCGGTTCGTCTGTTCCGAGGTGACCGCCTCTGGCCGTCTGTGGCTCGGCCACGGATTGCAACCGATCAGCCAGGGTGCCATCCCGTCGGAGCAGCACTCGCGGGCATAGAATGCCTGAGTGACTGACCTTCTCCCCGACTCCGTTCAGCTCGCGCCGTTCTTCGTACTGCTGCACTCGGAAGGGCGGGTCTACGCGCAAATCACCGATGAAGATCGGTCGAGCTACGACATCGGACTAGAGCCTAGAGCAGTGGAGCAGCTCGTGCAGTGGGGGTGCCCGCGCACCCTAGCAAGTGATGGATGCGCCTCCGCACGCGAGTACCATTCCGTGCAGGTGATCCTCAAAGGTGCGCGAGTCATCCCCTTGATACCCCCGCCAACTCCCGTCGATCTCTTCGCCGGGATGGATGATGCAGTAGGCGGGTACGCGCACCTGTAGTTGCAGGACCGGGGCGTGGTCTGCTCACCTTCCGAGCGTTATGCCTACGCGCACGCTCGACGCGTCTCTCGAAACCGCCGAACACGGCGTATCGACCATTGCCAACAAGGTCGCGACCACTGTCGTCGAGTCGACGTCGACCTACCAGCTCATCATGGAAGGTGCGCTCGGGGCGTGCCCGATCGAGACTGCACAGGTACGACAGGGGCAGAAGGTGTGCGTCCTGCTCGGCAAGCCTGTGATCGCAGAGTCGGAAGGTTTGGAGCATGTCGCGTACGACAAGCTCGACCTGGTCGAGACGGCGCTCAGCAACGGTCGCACGGCTCGTCTGCCGAAGGGTGGTCTCTGGCTGGTCGAAGGCCCGGCGCAGGCGAGCGACAAGAAGAACCGCAACGGTCGCACCTATCCGCGCAAGCTGTGGGAGAAGCTCCTCGGCGAAGGAAGCTCGGTGCAAGCTGCCATTGCCAATCGGCAGATGGTCGGGCACCTGGAGCATCCTGCGGACGGCCGCACGTCCCTCAAGGAAGCAGCGATACGTGTGTGTTCGTCGAAGCTGTTGGAAGACGGCACGGTCTGGAACCAGTTCGAGCTGCTGAGCACTTCGAACGGTATGGACCTGCGGGCGCTCACCGCTGATGGTGTGCGATGGGGGGTATCGAGCCGCGGTGCAGGGAACGTCGGAAACGACGGGACTGTGTCCGAGGACTTCGAGCTACGAGCTTGGGATGGGGTTGCAACTCCTTCAGTGGAGTCTGCACACCCGTCCCCTGTCGGTGATAGTGGTGTCACAACCACTACACGTAAGGCCCGACGCGAGAGTGTCGGGGAGTCATCTGCCGCGGACATTGCAGAAGTCCGCAACTTGCTCGGTGAGCCTATTGCTCGCCTTCCGATCGAGGACCGCCGCGCGGTCGAAGACGGGATTCTCAACGCGCTTCAGAAGATCGAGGACAAAGACACTCGGACTCTGGTCGAAGCGTTGTTGCAGATCTGCGGAATCGAACGTGCGGAACAGGTCATCAGTGAAGCGCGCACGGAATCGAGTGAGTCGGATGACGACGATGTAGAGGATGTGCTCATGGAGCATCGAGGCGAGTCAGGAGACGCTGAGGCACAGCGCCACACGGCACTGCAAGCACAGCTATCGCAAGTGACGGAGGAGGCACACGATCTTCGTGAGCGTCTCACCGTTGCTGAGGATCTTCTGGCAGAGATGGTGACTGTGCAGCCGGAGCAGCCGGTGGTGGAGTCACTGCAAGAGGACGAGGGCCATCAGGATCTCTTGGAGTCGATCGCGAGTGCGATCGAGGAGATTCCGGCTCTCGCGTGCGTCGAGAGTGCATTGCGGTGCGCGCGCAACCCGAGCGGTGTTGCGCGTATCGCGGCTGCATTCGTGCCGTTCGTTGGTCGCAAGCTCAGTCATGCGCCGGCTGTGACCAAGCCCCTTGAGGAAGCGAGATTGCCAACGATGGCAATGCGCTCAGAGCCAGACGCAGGTGCGCGGTCGAAGCCTGTCATGACCGTCGATGAAGACGCGCGTGACGGTGTGAGCCGTGCGGTCAACCTGCTTTCCTAACCACGCGATAGCGAAAGAGAGAAACGATTATGAACGCCGTTTGGGGTGAGATGGGCATTGCCCAGCAGTTGACTGAGTCTCCGATGTCCGAAGGGGGCTTCAAGGAGTACTTCGACGGTAACGTCTCCGAGAAGTTGGTCATCAAGAGTGACCACGTTCGCCGCGCGACGGCGATCGTGTTGGAGAACGCGAAGCGCTTCTGCGTGAAGGCCAGTGGTCGGAAGGCGAAGCGCCATCCGAAGACCGGTCTTCTCATACTGGACGAGACGACTCGCAGCAGCCACGTCGGTGGCTTCGTCGATTACCTGCTCCCGCTGATCCGCGCGAGCTTCCCCAACAACCCGATCCTCGATCTCGTGTCGGTGCAGCCTACGCTGCGTCGCACGGCGCAGATCATCTATTGGGATCTGGTCGCCGGCCGTACCAAGGGCCGTTACGCCCGCGGTGCGAAGCTGCACTCCGCCACCTCCGGCTGGCAGCCCGGTGCGGACTTCAACTACACCAACAACGTCATCAACGGTGAGGCGATGGCGGCGACGGCCGCGAGCGCGACCTACACCGCGACGCTGACCTACAACGACGGTGGTGGTGTCATCCCCGGCTCGGTGCGTATCACCTTCGGCGCGGCACTCGTGATCCGTGACGATGGCCGTGGCAATCTGGTGCGCATCAGCGGCACCATCGCGACGCTCACCAGCGGCACGATCAACTACGCCACCGGCGCGATTGCGATCGTCGCAGGTACCGCCTTCTCGGCGGGTGTCATCCCGGTTGCCGTGTACAAGCACGACAACGAAGGAAGCTCGACCCTCCCGCAGCTCCGTGCGCAGATCACCAGCGCCGCGGTGGAGACCGAGCGGCGTGTCCTGCAACTGATCTACTCGACCGAGGCGGCGCAAGATGCCGAAGCTGAGATCGGTGTGGACCTCAACGACGCGTTGCTGCGTGGTGCGAGCGAGCACCTCAACGCTGAGATCGCCGGCCAGCTCCTCTACGAGATGTGGGGCGTCGCCGACGTGGTCAGTACCTTCTCGCTGACGGTCCCTGCGGGCATCACCCGTGCGGAGCACTTCAGCGATCTGCAACATCCGTTCGCCATCGCGTCGAACTCGATCAACAGCCGTACCCAGAAGGGAACCGGTACGTGGGTCGTGGTCGACAATGCAGCGGCGAGCGTGTTGCAGTCGAGCAACCGGTTCGAAGGGCTTCAGGTCGGTAACACGAACGGTCTGCACCGTATCGGCACCTTCGGCAAGCAGTGGGCCATCTACAAGTTCAATGGTCTGGCTGCGTTCCCCGGTGCAAGCTCCGCAGGCAACCTGCTGATGGGCTACCGCGGTCAGGAGATGACCGACGCGGGCATGATCTACGCCCCGCAGCACCTGCTCTACGGAACCCCGGCGGTCACGCTGTCGGACTTCCTGAGTCAGCAGGGCGTGGCGAGCCGTTATGCCACCAAGGTCGTGAGCAGCGATATGTTTAGCCGGATTTCGCTAACTTAGCTGTCTAAGTTAGTTGATGGTAGGTGGTGGTCAGTTCTCGTCGAGTGGCTGACCACCGCGCCTGGACCACCGGTGCTGCTTCGGTTTCGTGAGCGCATCTTCGAGTGTCCATCCTTGCGCGAGTCGGTTGTGCACCGCGCTCTTGGAGACCCCGAGTGTTGTGCACCACTCGGCCATAGTTCGCGTCACACCATTGAGCGTGATCGGCCGATCGCGAATGCGTTTCGGTTTGGTCAAGGCTTCTTTCATGGTCATGCCGCGCGAAAGACGATTCTGTAGCGCCCCGCTAGCGAGACCGAGTGACTGAGTCCACTCTGTGATGCTCTTCGTCACCCCGTTGAATGTGACGAGTCGTTTGCTGCGCCTGTTGTTGTTCTGCACCGCGCGTGTCGCCCAGCGGCAGTTCTTCGGAGTGTAGTTCCCGTCGTTGTTCTTCCGATCAAGGGTGTGCTCGGGAGAAGGCTTCTCCCCCATGTCTTCGAGGAAGTTCTCGAAAGTCTCCCACCGACGGCAGACCTTGATCCCTCTACCGCCGTAGTCCTTCCATTGCTTCGTGTTCGGGTTGGTGCATCGCTCTCGCATTCCGAGCCATGCGGTGTACTCCGGTGACCCGCTCTGTCCGTGCTTGATGTGACGAACGCGGTTGCCTTCGTCACGGAGACAGTTGCAGGACTTCGACTTTCCGCTCGTCAAGTCGAATGGTTTGACCGCACGCTCAGTGCCGCAGTCGCATCGGCACAGCCACCCTCCTTTTTGCTCTGCGACTACTGTCCAGCGGCTGAACTTCTGCCCGACGGCTATGGGTCTGCCCATCTTCGTAACCTACTGCTGATTCCACTGGCCGTCGCGTACATCCGGACTGGCCGCTATCCTTCTGCCCATGGCACCGAATAAAACAACGGCACCTCCGCCCCCTGCGTTCGTCAACCTTCAGCAGACTGTGATCGAGGTGGTCAACGAGAAGGGCCAACCTCGCGCAGTGCATCCGTACGCGCTACTCCTCACCGACCAGGACAACCCGGAGATGTGGGAGAAGTGCGTGGTCTTCGGCTCGCACTACAAGCGCTTCGCTCCGGATGCGACGCTCGTACCGGATCGGGGGAGGCAACTGCTCTATCCTTTTCCCGACGACGCAAAAGACATCCTGGAGCAGATCCGTGCGCAGTCGTCTGAACAACGGGCGCCCTATGCACCTGCGAGCCCGCCTCCGCAGCGGTCTGCATCGTCTGAGGCTCCGAGTCCGGAGCTGGTTGCTGTCTTCGGGGAAGACGCGGTGACGCTACGCAACGCGGAGTACATCACGGTGGGCGATGTCGCATCGGCCGACGCAGAAGACTTGGTGGATCTAGGGCTCGATCCGTCTGATCTGATTGGGCGTGCAAAGGCAGCGCTCTTGGGTAAGCCTCGACGCAAGATCAAGCGCACCTGAAGCGTGGTCGGGTAGACTCCGCGCTCGATGGCGACTACTCCCCTCGTTGATCTAGAGGCAGTCAAGGATGAGGTTCTGAACCGACTCGGGGCGTCTGCTGTAGCAGTCGAGTTGACGCGCGAGGACACTGATCGTGCTCTGCGCCGCGCCTTGCGGGAGTACAACAAGATCATCCCGGGGGCTGCGAAGAAGACTTCGAGTGTCGCTGGTCGCATCGAACTCTTGGTCGCTGACCATCCGGGGATCATCGGAGTGGTCAAGGTCGACTTCTCACGACCACGCCTCGATGCGTTCAGTGTCCCGATCGAATCGACGTTCCTCTACGCGGGTGGTGCGAGTGGTCCGCTCACGATCGGTGACCTTGCGCAAGGTCTCTACTACACCGAAGAGGCAGCGAAGGTCACCAGCTCGGAGACGGAGTGGTACTACGAGCAAGAGGGTGACGCGCACTACCTCTACATCAAGTCCGTGACGTCAGGGAGCACGGAGTACACCTACACTTGGGTGTTCGAATGGACGCCGGAGGCGGCGGCGGTGGCGCAGAACAATCACATGCGCTTCCTTCCGCGGCACGATGTGGAAGACGTGATAAGCCTCACGACGGCCTACGCGACGCAGACGCTGTCGATGATCCGCGGCAAGTTTGGTGGTGTGCCGAACCCCGAAGGCGGGACCGATCCGCTCGATGACGCGAAGCTAGAGGTACGAGCAGCCGAGGCGATCACTGACATCCTTGCGCGGTGGCGTGGACGGCACTACCTAGCGTTCGTTCAGATCGAGTGATGTCGTACATCCCGTCACGAATCCCTGACTTTGGGAAGTTCGCAGAGGAGTTCCGCGAGCAAGCTACCGCGGCGCTCAAAGAGGAACTCGACCGACAGGCTGAGAGGGAACTCGATCGCTTCAAGCGTCGGATCCGTGCGCAAGCCTTTGAGTCGTTCCACATCGTCTACTACCCGGAGAGTGGCACGAACCTCTCGCCGCAGTGGCTCGCTCGGAAGCGCGCAGCAGGAGCAGACCTACGCACCGCGATTGCGACAAGCCACTACGTGCGGTCTCTCTCGGTGCGAAAGTCGACGGATAAGCGGAAGGGCGTCTACCAGGTTGGTGTGGGGATCGATCCGCGGATCAAAGCCCGCAACCTGCAAGGAGAGATCATGCCGCACGTGACACTGGAGCACGTCGTGGAGATCCTTGAGTACGGTTCACTGAACGGAGACATTCCCCCGCGACCCCATTGGGGGCCGTATGCACAGGATCTTCGTATGCGCGCACGCGGGATCGCACTGCGCATCGGACGCAAGGTGCTAGAGCGTCTCCAACCGTAACGGCTACTGTGCTGCGGTGAGTGATTTCTCCTATGTTCCCCGGCCGTTCCCGGAGGATGTGTCGAGTGAGGCCGAGTTCCCCCGGACTCTCGACAAGGATCTAGCGATCGCAGTTCGGATGATCGAAGAGCGGTTCCGCCGGCACTACCCTGCGACTGCGTTCTACCCGCTGCGGAAGAGTGTGACGAGTGTAGGACAGGACACGACGCTACCCGTTGGTGCGGCACCAAACACCGTGTTCGATGCGCTCTACAGCGAGTCGGTTGATCCGGCTGCATTCACCCCGAATGGGAAGGAACCGTTTGCGCAGCCACACACGACGGACAACGTCGATGCTGCTCGCGGTCACGAGTACGACGACCCTCTCTTCTTGCACGCACGAGTGCAGCGAGAGAACGTTGAACGCGAGCTGAAGCGTCTTGGCTTCGAGCAGATTCGTGGGATCCTCGTGAAGTTGCCTACGTCAGCGTGTGCGACGGCAGGATGGGATCCGCAGCCAGGTGACCGTTTGATCTACGACAACACCCTGTACGAAGTCCAACAGCGCGCAAGGACCGGTTACTGGAAGAACTCGAACGTGCGCCTGTACATCGAACTCAGTGCACAGCAGGCGCGACTCGGCTCGTGATTGCGCGAGGCACGAGCGGTATCCTCCGCAGGTTATGGCCGAGCAAGCGTCGTCTCCCCTCCCTTGGACCACTATCGAGCTACCGTCCCGTGGTGTGCTCTACGGCGGTCGGCTCCCTGACGGAGCGGTGCAGATTCGCAAAAGCTCGATGTACGAGATGCAAACCGTGCGCGAAGCGGGTGGCGACGGGATCGGGATCGCGGAGAAGATTTTCGCTACGTTCACCAAGCTACCTGACGGGATCAAGCACGAGGAGCTGCTCGTAACGGACCGCCTGGCGCTGCTCATCTACCAGCGTGTGCACAACTACGGTCCGATGCTCACGGTGAACTTCCTCTGCAAGTTCTGCGGCAAGGGGAATACATCCAAGGTCGACATGGCGGCAGACTTCAATGAGCAAGTCGCTGAGCCTGACCTGTGTGAACCGTTCGTCGTACTGCTACCTGACGCGAAGGTTCCGGTCGGCATCCGATTCCGGCGCGGTACCGATGAGCGCATGTCGTTGACGCGATTGAAGCGGAAGCGCCTCGAAGCGGAGCGAAGCGACCGAGACGAAGAGAAGGCTGCCAACATCGATCAGACGGAAGCCCTGGCGGACATGCTCGTCGCGATCAATGGTGAGGATGTAGGATCGAACGCGCTCAAGCGTCGAGACTTCGCGCGGTCCATCTCGGCCGCGGACGAAGTGTTCCTTGCGTCCGCGATCGACAAGGCAGAGCCGGGGATCGACATGCGAGTCCTGAAGAACTGTCGCACTTGCTCAGGCGAGAACCGAGTGGAGGTGGCTCTTACCGCCGAGTTCTTTCGGCCAGGTGCCGTATAGCGCGAAGGACATCGGCGATCAGATGTTCATCTTGCGATGGCACGGAAAGCTCTCGCATGAATCGATCCGCACCATGTCCGTCGAAGAGATGCAAGCCGAGGTGCATCGTGTGTTCGCGCGTCTGAAAGAGGAGGCGGACGCGCAGAAGAAAGCGGCGCAGAAGTCGTCTCGAAAGATCCCGACCCGACGCTAGGATTCCGAGCAGCTACCTCGGTGCAGGTTCTGAACATGGTTGGTCTTGCAGCCATGGTGTCTCCCTCCTCACTTGTTCAGCGCCCACTTGCACCGGGGTAGGTTTCTTCTGCGGATTCTGGTCCCTTGTGTCCGCCTCGCGCCTATTGGAGAGCAGAGGCAGTCATGCACATCTTTCGCAGAGGCACTGAAGTCGAGTACGCCGAGCGTCAACCTGGAGTGTGGTACTTGGTCGACGTGGACGTCGATTGGCGCTACGTCGCGATCATCTGTCCCTTGTGTCGGATTGCATCCACGGTGCGGCATCTGACCCGTCCGGAGAAGTCGCATCACACGATCGCTGACGACGGCACGGTGAACCCGAGCGTGGTCTGTCCGCACACTCCGTGCACCTTCCACGAGTACGTGCGCTTGGATGGCTGGACACCCATCGCAAAATAGTTCGCGGATTTCGGTCATCGGCTGTACCCCTAACGCCTACTCAGGTGAGTAAGTAGGCATGCACGCCTTCCGCAGAGGTACTGAGGCTGATTACGCGGAGCGCCAACCGGGGGTGTGGCATGTGGTTGGTGTTGAGCGCTACGTTGCGGCCATCTGTCCGCTGTGCCGGTTTGTAGCCGTGCTGTGCTGTCTGACTCGTCCGGAGAAGGCAGATCACGCGATTGCTGAGGATGGTATGGTGAGCCCGAGTGTGGGCTGTCCGAATGCACCGTGCGCCTTCCACGAGTACGTTCGACTCGACGGCTGGGTGCCTAGCGATTCAGGACTGACGATCTGACGACAGCCGTGCTACGGTCACGCGCCTGATGGCTGGCGAATGGTCACGCGCTTCGTTTTCCTACGACCCCGGTGCGGGAAACACGATCACGATGCTCGTCAACGCGATCACGAACTTCGCGCAACAGACGGGGTGGGTGACGTTCCCTGCAACCAACAAAGCCATTACCGACACGCTCTACCTTCGCGCTCCTGAGACGGTCGACACCTGGGTCTACCGCGCGGAAGGCCCGGATCAGAAGTGCGGCTTCGGTGTGCGAACCGACGTTGGCCTCAACCGCGTCTACTTCTTCACCTTCGTTGCGCGGTTAGGTTCCGCACCGACAGAGATTGCGTATCACTCGATCGATGACGCAGGAGCGGCGAGCTTGGATCTTCGACGCATCACCGTGCAGCTCGAACTCGCGACCGTTACGACGATCTTGCTGATCGGTGGTGAGCATGGCCTGTACGTCGAAGCGGGGAGTGCGGGCGTCAATGCGACCCTCGGGCACGGGATGATCGCTACCTTCGACACCCTTGACCCGACGACGATCCTGCACCCATTGAGTCGCCGCGTGAGTCAGGGGCTCATCATGGACTTCACAGGGCTGAGCAAGTTCACGCAGAACCGTGACTTCCGCTTCGTCTCGAACGACGGCACGAGCAAGAACTTCACTGCGGCGCTGCAACCAATGGCTTGCCGCGGGATCACGACCTTTGGCGTAGCTCCTGTCGGACAGCCTCGCTTCCTCGTGGGTGCCTACGATTCAATGCTCGGTCACGGAGGTTCGGCGACAGGGGCGGACATTCGCATAGGTGCGACATTCGGGCTCATCAACGATCGCGAAGAGAGCGTCGCTTCACCGAACGACACTGTGCATTACAAGGTGTCGAGCGTCGTGATGCTCATGGATACGACAGCCTATCGAGTAGGTGCTTCGAGTTCGTCGGCTTCGAACAACGTGGCGGCGACGTTTGTCGACATGTTCGACCTCCGTCGGTTCCGAGTGCTCAACCGACTTACGGCGATGAGTCACCGGCTTCTGCCGTGGCAGAACGTGCTCGATCGACGGTTCAGTCCGAATCGGACATATCGCGTTGCGCGAGTTGACGACGCCGGGCGCTTTGCGCATATCGGCATTGAGTGGCCTAGTTCGCAGCTCACCATCTTCGTGTCCTAGATCATGGCTCAATTCGGTCAAACGCTTCCGGCGACTCCGCGGGTCTACGTCAAGACGACGACGCAGACGTTCTCCCGTGCAGAGTTCATCAAGTACCTGTGTCGTATCCTCAAGGCAGTCGGAATGGTTCCGATCTTCGAGGGCTGGGCGTACAACGCGCTGGAGGATGGGGAAGAGCAGACATGGCAAGTCACAAGCTCGGGGCTCGGGAACAATCTGTTCCCGTTCGACTTCCCTGATCCCGCCACGTTCGCAGTCGGTGCCAACACGTGGCGACCGTTCATCAACATCAACGCTTTCGGCTACGGCACCCCAGATGCGCGCGGCTGGTTTGGTGTAGAGAGTGGGATTCGACCACCCGGCCGGTTTGATTGGGACACACAGCATTCGCCGTGGTCGGCGACGTTCACGGGCGCTCGGATCATCCAACAAGCGTGGGGATGGGGCGACGGATCAGGATCACCGCATCGGAATGCCGCGTTCAGTAGTGCGACGTACCTCGGTAATGTCTGGGCTAACTGCCACGGGAAGGTGATCCAGTTCCGTGATTGGAAATCCTCGACGACAGACCCACGTACGGCGCTGATGACAGTACGCAACGTGCTCGCGTACCTCGGGCCAGCGGGCCTGTTCGTGTTCGTCGGCAGTGACACGACGGATGCGACCTTCGGTGACATCTTCTCGATGGGGTTCATCTTCGGTGCAGGTCGAGTGCCTGGTCGTGCGCTCCCTGTATTGCAGGACATCAACCTTCCACGCATCAACCCGATCGTTTCGGTCCCGATGCTTGATGGCGGTACGGTCGGAATCGACCTCGGAGGGACTGACGGATCAAACTTCAGCAGCACGGTGACCAACATCTGGAATGGCACTCGTCTGCGCGTGTACCTCACAGGGATTCACTTCAGCGATTCCGTTATCAACCGCAACACGATCGAGCCAGTCTTCGACGCGATCTACAACCTGGAGAACGTCGAGCAGCCGTTCTCAGCCGAGACTCGACCATTCACGCTCAATAGCCCGCGTCCACGTACGACATCCGCAGGGGCAGGTACCGCGCATATCCTCGGTCGTTCGCTTGCTACGCCTGGTGATCGCATCTTTGCCGTCGGGGAGAGTTACGGCCCCGCTGTGCCGCAATGGTCAGACATCTTCGACGCGACTCGATTCAGGCTGGTAGATCAGACCGTCCCTCTCGGCGTGTCTGAAGAGCCTGAGACGCTGGACAACTGGCGCATCGTGCCATACCACGCAGCAGGGATGCGTGTAGCGACCTACGCTGAGAATGAAGTCGCTCTCACTGACGCGAATCTCCCACCTGGGACCAAGACCGCGGCGGCGGGTGCGCGAGCGTTTGCGGCGCTCACTCCGAATGGTGTGATTCCCGCGACGCCTGCGACGCCACTGGTCATCGCGAGCAGTAACACGGCAGGTGTCAATCTGCGGTTGTCGACGCACAACACACTCACCCCTGAGTGGAACATCGTGGGCGGCAACGCCATTCGTCGTGTGTTCACTGGCGCACTCGCGGACGACCTGCGTCTTCAGTTCGTGGTTGACAAGCCGTCTGCGGACCTAGAGACGTGGCTCTACGATTTCCGTGCGAGTGTCACGCTCACTGCGGGTGTCACGCTCTACATCTGGACGTTCGCGATGGGGACACAACGGCTTCAGTGGTCTCCGTTAGTGGGGCCTGTGACCGGCTCTGACTTCCGGCGTACCATGACTCTCTGTCAGTTCCCGGTGACTGCGTTCAACCCTCCGAGTAACAAGGACCGCATCGTCATGGAGCTGGTCGCGCAGACGACGGGTGCTGGTCAGGTCGATATCGGAAGCATCGAAGTCCTCCCGCTCATCTACGTCTGATGCCCCCTCCGTGGCCGATTAGCGATCCTGGGCCGTCACCGTTCTACGGCTACGCTGAGGATCAGGCGCATCCGTATCCGACGACCGGACTGCGGGCTGAAGGAGCATTGCGCTACGGTCGAGGCGGGGGAGTCAAGCCCGGCCCAATCGCCACAGTAGTTCAGCGCGACAAGTACACAGATGCGCCGCGTACGGTGTACACGCGCGGTGTCCGGCTTCAGATCCCGCGCGCAGGTGGCGGCTTCCACTTCTACGACGACACGGGTGCCGGCACTCTTTTGCCGACCTCGGGGCCGTCTCCGACAACAGCGACGATCGCGTACGTCGATGCGTTCGCGACTGGTTCGATCGTACTGACCGGCAACCCGGCCGATGGTGAGACGGTCATCTTGACCAACGCTCAGAACGGCGATGAAGTGCGCACGTTCGAGTTCGACAACAACGCTTCCGTCTCCGGCACCAACATCGCGGTGACGATTGGTGCCACTGCCGCGGACTCAGCGACTAACTTCGCGGCAGCGGTCAACGCAGTCACCAATGTGGGTGTCGCGGCGGTCTGGACTATCGACCTCGTCGACAATCCCACTGACGCGGAGAAGCTAGACATCCGCGACACGCGCGGCAATCCAGTCACCTTCGAGTTCGAGAGTGGCGGCGGTGTGGGCCTCGGTAATACGGCAGTCACTATCGGAGCCACCGCTGCCGACACGCGGGATAGTCTGGTCACTGCGATCAATGCGAGCGTTCTGCTGGTCGTTGCTGCACCGGGTGGCGGTGCAACGCTGACCGTGACGATGGACGACACCGGGCGCGGCAGCAGCATCACCGAGAACAGCGGTGACATCACCGTCGTCGAATCGACGGTCGGGATGAACCCGCTGCGCATCAGCGCCGTACCGGTCAGCGTGACCGTCAACCTCACCCAGCTCGATTTCGGCACCTACGGCAACACGACGGTTGGCGGCACCGGCGGTTCGATCACTCGCAACAACTTCACCGGGGGCCTAACGGCGGGTGACTACCTCATCATCATCCCCGGTGCGACAGCAGCCCCTGAGCAGTTCGATCTCACACGTCAGGTGCTCGCGAACTACGTGTGGGACAGCTACGGCGCTGCGGCACTGCCTAACTTCCTGTTTGAAGTCCTCCCGTTAGGCGTCCTGCCTGCGTACAGCTCGCGGCCGAGAGATGGCACTGTTGGCCTGCGGACGATTGCCAACTTCGTCATCATCGAACGCCTGCGCAACGACGGAAGCTCTGGACAGCCGCCGTTCATCAATCCGAATCCGATCATCGTTTTCGTCACGGCGGACACGACGAAGACGATCACCGCGCAGGTGAACGCAGGACCGACGGATGCGGGCGATGTGTTTAGTTGGTGGGAAGTCGAGATGACGTCTGGCAACACCACCGAAGTGTTGGTGATGGGCTACAAGGAGAACGGCTTCGGAGTCAATCGCAACCACACCGACGTCTTCGCGATTCCGATTGGCGTCAACTTGCAGAACAAGCGCATCAGGTTCGTGGTCCAAGCGATCCTCGATCCGCGCCAAGTCTTCAAGAGCCTGTTCGCGCGCATGGAAGGTGTGAACTTCGACAACGCGCCGACTCGCACGAACACGATCATCATCCGGGACAACACGCTCAACTCCGGGCGTCAGAACGAACTCATCACAGGCACTCCTGGGCCTGTCCGTAAGCCTACAGTCCGCCGGCAGACTCCGCAGCGCTTGTTGGTCAACGGCCGCGCAGAGAGCCGCTACAAGCTCACGCAGGTCTACAACACGGAGCGTGGTCGATCGTACGAGTTGCTTCCCTCGCTCGTGGACTTCGAGAGGCTTGAAGCTGGTTACGTGCGCTACCGCATCACGCCGGGAGACATCGGACAGCTCGACGGCCTTGCCGTGCGCTTCTACGGCGACGGCAGCGAGTGGGCGTGGTTCGCGATCGCGAGTGCGAATGGGATCATCGATCCTGAGTCGGAGTTGGTTCCGGGGATGGAGATTGCCATCCCGCCGCTGTCGAGGATCCAGCAGTTCCTCGCGCGCGCGTCACGTGCCTACGTGGTACCCTAATCGTGCGGATTGATGCGCCCGTCGTTTGGGCCGTAGGGGTGTCCCGATCGGTCGACGACGTCGTCAGTAACTTCTCGGTAATCGAAATTGGCCAGCTCGCGGAAGTAGCGTCGAGCGCCTTCTAGCACGGCGAGCCCGGTATCTGTGAGCGTGAATGCGCGAGGTCGCCTACGACTGCTGATTCGAGGCTCTGGTTGGAGCCATCCGCGCTTCAAGGCGATGCCTTGGAATCGGAAGACGCCGGATAGGGACACGGCCTCAATCGTGCTGAGCAAGAGGTGCGTCTCGACAGCCGTGTGAGCTGTCTTCCACAGCACGAGCATGCGTAGCTCTGCACTGGTCAGCGGCTGCGTCTCGGTGGGCTGTGTCACTGAGCCCTCGGGTCCATGCACGGTGCGCAAGTCCAAGCCAACGGACGCGACTCAGAGTCGATGAAGCCTGTTACTCCACACACGCAGCATCGCACTGCGTAGCGCGGAGTCGTCGGTAATGTCTCTGCGAATGGCTCACTCTCGCCTGTTGGGTGCAGCCCGAGTCTCTCGGTCGATGTCGTCTCTACAGGTTTGAACAAGCGGTCCCGGAGGTCTGCTGCAAGCTGCGCGAGTGGCTTCGAGGTGTAGATGTATTCGTCGCCCTTGATGGAATCTACCAGTTCGTGAACAGTGCCTGACGGGAGGTGATCGCGAAGTAGCAGGTAGAACAGCACCTGCGTGCGGTTGTCCCTGAGTTGCAGAGGCGTCATGACGTTTTCCTTTTCCTATTCGTCGGGAGGTCAGTTCGGAACGCAACGAATACAGGCTCACGAGGTTTGCCTGCGGCAGTGAGCACCTTGTAGCGGATGGTCGCGCGCATACCCGGGAGCTGGTGTCGGATCTTGAACAGCTCGACGCGTGTCTTGTCGTCGAATCCGCTGACGTGGAACTGTGCGCCGCTGGCGAGCATGCAGTGCAGTGATCCGAGCACACCCTTGCCGACCTTCCCGCTCTTCGCGCTCGATCGCTTCGTGTACCCGCGCTTGTCTACCGTCGCTTTGTTCGTGTTCGTCATGCTCTCCTTCCACCCGATGACATCCACTTCGCACTCGTGAAGTGGGACGAGCTTCAGGAAGTAGCCTTCCTTCTTAGTTGAGCGACCGAACTTGTACGGGCCGTCGGGAGCGCGGATAACGATCCCCTCTCCCTTGTCTTCGAGGACCGTGCGGTAGAACGCGAGCACTTCCTCTGAATCACCGTGCCAAAAAGACGGGATGATGCGAATGCGAGCCGGTGCAGTGCTCTTCGCTTGCGGCTGAGGCTCCCCGCACTTCAGGAGGAGCTTGTGCCATGGGTCTGTGAGTCCGGGGCGGTTAGCTGCAAGAATCCCCTGTGACCGGTCTAGGTACCAAGTGAAGATTCGACGCAGTCTCTCTTCGAACGAGGTCTGTAGAGGGATACGCCACTCGAACACATTGAAGACGAAGTCAGGTCTTCCAGCCTGCGAGCTGAATGCGGACGTCACGTCTTGCAGTGGGTTTCCGCTACGAAGGGTCAGCTCCCCTTCCATCCCTTCGGGGATGTTGAGTTCGAGCCACTTGCGTGTGAAGTCATTGCCGAGCGGCTCGACTCGACGCGTCACTGCCTGACCCTTGTAGATGGTCACGCGCATGCCATCCTCCTTCCGACTGACCAGTACCGGGTACTTGAGTTTCGGGAGGTGGGCTTCGTCGATCGATTCTGCGAGTAGTAGGCGCACGCTCGAATCCTACCTCGTGGGCAAAGTCTCTCTTAGAGACTCTGTGCTCTGCCACTCAAGTACTGCATACGCTCTGGCCGATATCCTGGACATGGACACAGCTCAAGTACGGCAAGTCGCCGCTGCCATCGTGGGGAACATGCTCGACCTGTTCCGTGCACCCGAGAACCGTGCGCCGGGGCGCACGACCATGGTCGTGAACGGTCGCGAGGTCGCGTGGTCCGTCATCGCTGCGATCGACGCTGCGAGTGACTTGAGCACGGTGAGCCTTGAGGTGCGCGCGCAAGCAGGGAAGCTCATCCTGAGTGCGCTGCACGACGCGGCCGAAGTCCCGAAGAGTCGCCGCGGTTTGTGGTCCCCGATCGACGCGTGGGAGATGGCGCTATCACTCGTCGAATTGCGGATCGCACTCACTCGGATCAAGAACGAGTTCGAGGGATGGCCCGGTCGAGGGACGATCACCAACGAGGATGAACGCTACGCAGACTTGGTCATCGGTGCACAGCGGGTGCGGTTGCGCTGGTCGCCCCGCAGTCCGAACGACCCGAAGCCATGGCACGTCGACCACTCGGTGACCGACGCGTTGTTGGTGCGTGCGGCGCTAAGCTGCACCCCGGAGATCCGCGACGACTACGACGTCGCCCGAGTCGACGAGTAGACGGAACGCGGGGGGCGCCCCTACGGTTCCTTCCGCGTGCTAAGTGACCAAGCTATCTCCTTCATGTTGCAAGCGGATGAGCAACCGCTCATCGATTCGCTGAAGAAGGCGGAGCGTGCCTACAAGGGTTTCGTCGGCCGCTTGGAGACGCTCAACCAGCAGGTCTACGAGACGGCAAGCTCCGGGATCGGACGCGTCAGCGAGCTGATCGACAAACTGACGAAGGTGTCGAGCACGGGCCTTCGGGTCAAGCTGTCGCGCTCGACCAAGAACGACTTGCGGACGCTGTTCGAGTCGGCGGTCGGATCTGCACTGTCTGGCGCGACGCTCCGCCTGCGCGCCGCGATCCCCACGAAGCGCGACAAGGTCTTCGCCAAGGGTCCGCTGCGCGAACTCTATTCAGGGATCCCACAACCGCCGGACTACTTCGGGAAGATCCAGAAGTTTGAGCAAGGCGGCGTCGTGCAGCCGCGAGACGCACTCGGCCGCTTCACGAACGACACGGACTCTGTGCTCGGCTTGCTCACTCCCGGCGAGGTGGTCCTCCCCAAAGACTTGGTGGCGACGCTGACCAAGGCGGACACTGCGCTGCGTGACATGGCGGGTCTGAGGAAAGTCCTCACAGCAGGGCTCGGCACGCCAAGTGAGTTGGCGGGCTACACCAAGCGTTTCAAGGATCTGTCGGTCGTCATCGGGCAAGTCCGCATGACGAGTAAGGAGCTGAGCATCGAGCAGCGCGCTGCACTCGCTCCGACGCTCACCGCGATCGACAAGAAGCTGCAAGCACTGACCACTACGACCGGCAAGGCGACGAAGAGCGCAAAGGCATTGCTGGTCGAGAACCGCCCCGCGAGGTACCTCGCTTGGAGTGCCGGGCTCGAAGCGGTCAACCGCGGTTTGCGCAACGTCTTCGATGAGGGTTCGCGCGCGTTCGAGTTCCTGAGCGGAGAGAGCCCTCGGTCGTTCAGTGACTCCCTGCAACAGATCCGCACGAGCCTCGGGCTTACCTCTGCACAGCTCGCGACGTTCGGTCAGAGCCTCGCGACATCCGCCTCAGTCGCAGGTACAAAGGTATCAATCACGGTCGAAGCTGCGAACGCACTGATCCAAGCGGGTGTGCGCGGGACCGCGGAGATTGCAAAGCAGTCGATCGCTGTGAGTCAGGCTGCGCGACTCACCGGCGGTGACATCAATGCGCTCGCGAACACGAGCAATCTCCTGACGGCTCGTCTCGGACAGTCCGGCGATCAGATCGCTGCGTTGTTCGGAGACATCACGTCGCTCAGTCGAAACCTCGCTATCGATGCACCGCTGCTCGTTACGACGCTCAACGATGTAGCGACGAGTTCGCAGAACGTGCTCAAGGGTCAAGCACCGGAAGCGGTGCGAAGCATCCTCACTTCGGTTCTGGCGATCGGCAGTGCATCAAAGGACGTCTTCGCCGACTCCGGTGCGGCTCTCTCCGGAATCTTCAAGGAAGCTCTCGCCGGTAGTGATACAGCCTTCAAGCAGATTCAGCTCCTGTCGAGTGGTGCGATCACCACACAGGACGACCTCGTGTCCCGCCTGCGTACGGGAAACCTCGCAGACATCTTCGACGAGTTCGCTGCGTCGGTGGCTCGTGGAGAGCGCAACCTACAGAACCTGGCCGAGACGCAGGGTATCGACGCGAATCTGCTCAAGACGCTCGTGACTGACACGGATCGTTTCGATGCCTCACTGAAGAAAGCATTCGCGAGCACGACACCCGTTGACCAGTTCACCGGCGCACTCGAACGGCAATCGCAGCGTGTGGATGAGGTCACTCCGCTGTTCGAGAAGCTCCAGCGATCAGTAACGGGGTTCGTTGCGCAGACCGGTGGGCTCGAACCGTTGCTGCAAGTGCTCAACGAGATTCCTCCGACGGCTGCCCTCGCTGCCTTCTGGCTCGGTGGGAAGCTCCTCAGCGCCGTGTCATGGATGGCAGGGCCGCTGATCGGGAAGGCAACCAGGGCGCTAGGCGGCCTCCTGGGCTTCGGTGGTGGCGGCGGGGCTGTGGGCGCTGCGGGAGCCGCGACAAGCGTCGCAGGTGCAGCAGGTACCGCAGGCGGCTTAGCGGGCGCAGGGGCGTTCGCACTCAAGGCGGGAGTGCTCATCGCAGGTATCGCAGCGATCGCAGTCTTCGCCGACGACATCACTCCGTTGCTCGAAGAGTACATCCCGAAGTTCTTCAAGGTGACGAAGGCTCTCGTCGGACTAACGACGATCGGGATTGCTGAGACGATCGGTGCGACGATCGACGGCTTCGCCCCTCTCCTCGGTCGAGGCCCTGAGCTGGAAGCGATCGGAGGTGTGTTGATCGACACTGCCAAGTTCCTCGGCCTCTTCGCGGTAGTCGGAACGGAGCTGGCTGTGCTCGGTACTGCTGCGGCACTTGGTGAGATCATCGGAGACTTCCTGTCATACTTCGGGATCAAAGGTCCGCTCGCGGCACTGCGCGATCAAGGGGTGGCGATCGTCGACACGATCTGGAGCCTCACGCGCACGTTCGCTTCGCTTGAGAGTCTTCCGAAGATGCTGCCCGGTGTGCAGACAGGACTCGTTGCAGGTGGTGCGCTCGTTGCTTCTCTCCTGCCTTTGATCGAATCGACGACGCGGCTCGGTGAACAGACTCAAGCCCTCGAAGGCGGTGTCTTCAGCGCGAGCCCGCTCATCGCAATCCAGACGCAAGCACAGCCTCTCGTCTCGACTCTCAACTTGCTGTCGGAGTCACTCTCTCGGATCCGTCCGAACGAAGCGGCACTCGTCGGCGTCGACTACGCGAAGAAGCTGCTTACGCGTCTCGTGCCAACGCTTGGGTCAGTGCAGCAACTCGCTTCGCTCGACCCGGCTGCGCTGACGAACTTCCTGCAATCTACCGGCGGGGTGGCAGCGGATGTCGCGGTGCAGCAACGGAAGCTCGGAGTCGCCTCACCCGTGGCCGAGCTGCGCACCCCGCCGATCTCACCCGAGATGGTGCAGCAGGTTGTGGCGCAGATCACGGTGGCCCTCGACGACTCCGCTATGCACGCCACGATGCGCGAGCAGGTGGCTTTGCTCCGGCAGCTCGTGGAGAAGCAGAGCGCCCCGCCAGCGCCCGCAGCGGCGCCCACGCGCGTCTCCACGCTCACGACGCGACGGGCGCAGTCCTCGGAAGTGACCCGTCGGATGCTCGATTTCACTTGATGCGGTAGCGCGCATCACTCGGCACTTTTTGCCGATGTCGTTGCAACTTGCAACGAGCCTAGACGACGTCGACCCGCTCGATCTTGACTCGCCATATCGCTGATGGTCGGTCACTCTCGCAGCGTGCGCTGCACTCGTGCGTGAGCCCACAAGCGAGAATGGTGCGTATCAGCGCCGGCACGAGCCCTGTCGGAGTGACGCCCTCCGCGACTACTGTCACGTCGAGTGAGATGCGCATAGTCGAACGCACGGGAGCGAGGTGTGCGTAGGCAGCGCGCGTTGCTTCGGAGTAGTGAGGCCCCGACATAGGGCACGCACGATCGCACTGGCTCCAGTCATCCCCACTGATTTCGCAACACTTCGGGCAGTGGACTTGGGCAGGTGTCATGGCTTCTTCTTCTTCCGCCGCTTCTGCGGCAACGTGTCCTCGAACCTCTCGTGTTGCTCACCGATTAGCTCAACGTCCGTGTCCACGCGTTTCGTGAGTGCGAGTATCCGTAGCCCGATGTTGTTGCCCGGCCCGAGCTGATGCATGAGCCACCCGACGCACGGCTCTTCTGCGTCCGGAGGCGACTCGTGGCACGCCATCATCCGAACGCTGCCTAGGTTGATTTCACCGCTGCGTGCGATCGTCCGCTCCAATGCGCAGTGGTCCTTGACGCTGTAGCCGTTCGGGATGGTGTGCGGATCGGTCGATACCTTCCACGGGCACTTCTCACACTGTCTGCGGGTCATTTGAGTCGGTTGCTGAGAACTGCGCGACACGCAAAGGTGGCCTCGACCTTCGCCTCATCCCGCTTGGCTAGGCAAATAGCCCCGTCGAACGCGGCTAGGACTTCTTCAACGGTGCGGCCTTCGGCGTCGTTCCAGGTAATGGTCGAAAGTGATGTCTTGCCTGTGGCAGCTACGGACAAGTACCCGATCGAATCGGTGAACCGCTGTTGGAAGTCTGGCACCTCAAACCCGGAACGGTGACCGCGCACAGCGTCTCGAATTGCGTAATCGGCGCATCGTTGCGAGCCACGGCTTATGCCTTGGCACCATCCGTCTCGGACGATCAGCTCGCGCGCTGCGCGGAGTGTTTGAGATACCTTCATGCTTCGACCTTCTTGGTGCGCGCCTTCTTCTCTTTCGGAACGAACAGCGCGACTCGGCTGAGCCCCGTCTCCTTGGCGCCCTTGTACTCTCCGTGCCGCTTGATCGTGGCTTTGACCACCACCACGTCGCCGTTGAGCACCGGGCGGGAATCGTCGGCGAGGGTGTTGCGTAGGTGAGCGCTGCCGAACCACTTGAACGTGCGGCCCTCGGCGTCGCGGAACGAGTGCAAGTAGCTCACTCCGAAACTGCTGTCGATCGTGCGTGGGTCACCGACCACCGTGAGGGTTAGCACGACTCGCTCACCCTCGGTGCCGAAGTGTTCGTCGAGCCTTGCCGCCTCGACGCGCTCGCGCTCGACCACGCGGCGGTAGCTCGGCAGGATCGAGCACGCGTACCCGAACCGGCGCGCACTGACTTCCTCCGCCTCGACCAGCGCGGCCAAGTTCAGGATGTAGTCGCTGGCGTCCAGCTTGCTGCCCTCCGTCTTGACCCACGCGATCGCGCGATCGACTTCACTCTCGTCGATCTCGGCCGCGTTGACCTTCGCCGTCCACTTGCGGTCAGCGTCGTCTTTGCCTTGCTCTCTCTTCGGCGGGAACAGCTCGGTGAGCACAACATCCGCAGTGGCAACGCTGTCGAGGTCGCGTGCTTTGCTCTTGCTGACCCACGGCAACAGCGTCAGCACTTTAGCAGTCTTGATGAGTAGCTCGCGCATCGGCACTACTTCGACCGTGCGCCATCCTCCGCCCTCGCCAAAGAAGTCCTCCGACACGTCCCCGAACTCGTCGAGTCCGCGGAACACGAGGGTAGCGAGCATCAGCGCCGCTTCCGGGTTCACCGCGTGCGAGCCGAGGAAGTCCGCGATGCAGCTCGTGCCGACTTGCACGTGCTTGATGTTGTCGTCGTGGCGCAGCACCATCGTCTTCTTGCGGCGCGCGTCAGTGCGCTTGCAGTGGTCGCACACCGGGCCGCGAGTGCGTTGCTCGGCGGGGCACACTTCGCCCGGCACCACGTCGACCACGTTGTCCTCGTGCGACACGACCGCGACCAAGGACCACCCTGGCAACTTCGGCATCGAGCCGCGCAGCTCGACCTCGACGAACACGATGCGGTGCTCGCGTCCACCCGGCCCGGTCACCTTGCGCGTCTCGCGACCGAGTTCCTCGATCGTCACCGCGGGGCAACCGAGCTTGGCAGCGCGGCGGTTGATGTAGACCAGCGAGGCAGTGAGTTCCTCGACGCGGAACTCGGGGATCCACTTGCGCGCGCTCTTGATCGAGGTTGTGGTCGTGTGCGACATGTTCCGTATATCGGTCACCGACCTAGCCTACTTGAGAGTGCGCACGCGTGCGTGTCCCCGAGTGAGACCGCAATTTTTTGCGGTGTAGGTCCGCGCCCGAGCGCAAACGTGACCGCGCCAGTGCCGAGGGGACTACACAGCTCTGAGTACGCCTGAGCGCGAGAGACGGCGGCGCCGCACCGAAAACGCAAACAGTGCGCGGGCTTGACACGCCCGATATGGTTCCGGCGTGCGAACCCTGCCATTCGTGATCGCGCTCCTCGCTACGTACGCATGCGGAGCTGCTACCATCGGTGTGCTCTGCGTGATCGCGGATTCGCAGATGGTGCCAGGTTGCGAAGACGCGCATGCAATCGATGCGCTTGAATCCGCTTCGCGCACGTCGATCGTCGGTACCGCGAGCGTGGCGTCCGGTGCATCACCGGTGGTGCGGCGCACTGTTGACGTGGCGGAGAACTCGAATCTTCGCGCGGAGATCAAAGAGCTACGGCGACAACTCGATCAACGCGAAGGGATGACCGGCGCACGCCTCGCGCGAGCGCGGTCAAACACAGACGAAGCGTTCGCACTGCGTGTGCTCGAAACATCGGAGCTGTTCCCCGATGCGCAGGCGCTCGCTCTCGCGAACGAAGTGATGTCCGCCGAGGAGATGTGGGGAGCGCTCGATGCAGAGGTTGTCTACTTCGATCAATGCTTCGCGTTGCGCTACGCAGGCCCTCCGAGCACAGCTCCGTGGGACGAACGCAACAACTACCGAATCAACACACTCGTCCCTGAAGCGAAACGTCGCTCCATCGACCTGTTTCAACGCCTTCACGAGCTACGCGTCCCTCCGCAACTCGTTCAGGCTTTTCAAACCCGTGTGGTCGAGGGACTCTAGGAGACTCGTATGCGCTTTGGACTCATGACCTTCTTGGTCTGCCTCTTGTCTTCGCCTGCGTTCACGCAAGCAACCTCTGTCGGTACTGCGACCGTCTCGCCCGTGCCGGCGCCGGAGCGTACTTCGTCGATCGCCGCTGGGGAGGAGGTTGTTGACCAGGATGGGCGGCGTGTGACCAATGGCGGTACGAACGCCAACGGTTCGGTGAAGATCCGACATACCGGCTCGATCACTTGGGGCAACCAAGTACCGCGACACGGCACGATCCGCGATGGGTCGATCAGCGCGGTCACCAATCCAGCTACAGGGGGTAGTGACGGCCCTATCACCGTCAACACCAACGGTCGTGATACGACGATCACTCTCGACGGCACAGGCGGACGAAACGGATCAGTGACCACACGCGTCAACGGCGGAAGCGCTTCGATCATCATCGCCGGAAGCAACCAGAACGTGACAATCGACGGCCTGGACAACACCGTGACGATCCCCGGGAGCAACAACAACGCCACGGGGACGCAAACCTCTAGTGGCAGTGTCCGGATCACCGGCCGCGGGAACACGTTCCGAAGCGGCGGTGGCAATTGGGAGTTCCGTTCCTAACACCTGACGCCGCTGTATACGTGGCCTTTGACTTCGTGAATCACATGAGACGTGCCCTGAAGCTCCTTGTCCTGCTCGCCATCGCACTCGTCGCAACCGCGGCGTGGTTCGCCTGTGGGCTCGTTGAGGATAGACAGGCGTGACTCTCTGTGTGATTCACCGAGAGAGGTGCGGCTCATCGTTGACCATGCATAGGGTCGGCGGTGAGCCGCTTTCTTTTCAGCTCCTATTCGTTGCACCGAGTGGCAGTGCTCCCCGAACGCTCGATGCAACGATCCATCTCGTCTCGTCGGGGATCAAAAGGACAGTCGACCTGTGAAGCCTTCCAAGTTCTGCACTCTGCTGCTCGTCGCCGCTGGGTGTGCCGGGATGTCCGTCAGCATCGTCGCTCCTACTCCGCTGGGGCCTGTGGTCGTCAAGGTTGAATGGGAACAGGAGATCATCAGCCTCGTTGGCGTTGGTACGACGAAGGTCGTCAATGGGAAGACGTACGAGGTCTACACGGATAGTCGTGGAGGTACGTGGTTGCGCGACCCGAACCCTCCGCACCTCACGGTACCTGAGGCGCGCGTAACACCCCCGTCGATGTCTCCTGATGGAGTGCCGCCGCCGATCCAACGCGGCATCTATTGGGACTTTAGTCAGGAGACGTACGCGAGCCTCTGCGCACGTACCGGGCTCGACGTACTGACTCGACGCGGGCAAGAGACATTCCGCGGTGTGCAGTTGGTGTCGTTCGATGCGACGACGCTCGCGACGCACCTGATTATGCCTGCGCGTGCCGACATCGGTATCCAACACCCTGACCAGCACGACAGGCTGGCCATCGATATGCAGTTGCTCCCGGGTCCGACTCCGCGTGAGTCGTTCTTGTCCCTGTCGATCCGCGGCGATATGCGGGACGTAGCGCGCTACTTGATCGCGCAAGGGATCAAGCGACTCGACAACGTGCCGTTGCAGCACCAGGACGTCACGTACGCTGTGAGTGTGGTGATCGATGCCCGAGTGCGCGTCGTGTCGTTCTTCTTTGGCTCGCACCTCCTTCGAGTGATCCCACTGTGAAGCTCGCGGTCCTCCTCTTCGTGCTGGTTGGCTGCTCAACGCCTGCACTCCAAGTCGTTGGCCTGCGCGGTGCAGAGACGGTCGCTTTCTTCGAAGGTCATGCCGTCACGCTCGGCGGCGGTCGGATGCTGATGCCTCGGCACTGCTTTCCACACGGCACTGAGCAGCTACACCTCGATGGTCGATCCGTACGTGTAGCGGAAGTCCGCTCAGGCTCATGGGCGTCAGCGACCCTGCAAGCAGCCGCCGGAGATTGGGTCGATTTCTTGGTAGAGGAGGAGGATCGAGGTCTGACTGAGCGTGTTGTCGTCTCCCTGCAACCTGGCGATATCGTTTTCGTGCGCGGTGAGCAACACGTAGTCCGTGCGGTTCATCTCGAAGACGAAGACGGACGCGAAGCACCCGGTCTGATCGCCCTCGACCGGGGTAGCGCGAAGGCGGGATGGTCCGGTGAGGCTGTGCGTCGAGGAGACCTCGTCGTCGGCATGCTGCACGGAAGCACACCGGACTATCTCGTAGTGACCTTACTTCCTGATCGGAACATGGGCTATTGGTGATTTCGTAGAACGGAGGTTGGCTCTGTTGCTACGCATGGAGCGCTCGGTTTCGCAGCCGAGCGTAGACTGAGGCGAAAGCCTCAGAGAGTGGTGCGGGTCGCAAGGCTTGCACCACTCTCTTTGTACGCATAGCCGAAACGAAGCGTGGTGACGTAGACTGCCGCGCGAAGTGGCCGAACTCGACGCACCAACTCCGAACCTGTCGCTGCGGGTGATCGACCGTCGCGGTCTGTGGCTCAACCCGCTCGGAGTGATCCTGCGCGTCAACTACTTCAACGGAGAGGAACCGTTCTCAGAGCAGTCGCAGACGAACTACGCGCGGATCGACGTCGTCGGTCGCGGCGAGAACTACCTGAACTGGATCGGCACGGACAACGTCCGCATCCCGGTGCAGTTCAACTTCCGTGTGCAAGGGAGCGGCAACGAAGCGATCTATCGGGAGGTGATCTACCCTGCACGCTTCCTCGCAGCGCTCAAGCACCCTCTGTACGACCCTGCGACGACGTTGAGCTACGCACCGCCGACCTGCATCCTGTCGATCGGTCGCATGCTCACGGCACGAGTCATCCTCGAATCAGGTGACATTCAGTGGCAGGGACCGATCGAGCCGAGGACGCTGCTGGCGCACGGTGCGATCTTCTCAGCGCAGTTCGCAATCGTGCGCGCCCCTTCGCCGGATCTGTCGTACCGCTACGAGTCGATCACTCGCGGTCTGTGGGTCTGACACGTGCGCCCGTCGACTTCGGCAGTGCAGATCGAGCTGTCGCTCATTTCAGGCGGTGTGCTCGTACAGATTCCTGCACGGGAGCACTTCAGCAACTTGCAACTCACGGAAGTCTCGGCCGGAGCTTGGCGCGGGACTCTGGTCCTGACTGATCCATCCGACACGTTAGAGCCACTACTCGTCGCGGCGGGCGCGGATAGGAACATTCGGGTTAGGTTCAATTGGGAGGACCAACAGCTAGCTGAAGCTCCAACGGTCGACGCGTACGTGATCCAGTACACGCCCGAGTTCACACCTCAGTCCACGACGTTCACCGCAGAGCTGACGGGACGGTCAGCCGTCGAAGCGAGCTTGAACAAACGTGTGCGTGCCTTCACCGCGGGAACGAGCATCGCTGCCATCGTGCAGGAGTTGGCAGACGATCGCGGGTGGAAAGAACCACTGATCGAACCGACGGTCGCAACAACCAACGAGCCCTTCTCCACGAGCGGCGAGTCTGACCTGGAGTTCGTTCGGAAGCAGCTTGCCCCTCTCGCGCGCAACGCGGAGGGTGAAGGGGGCTACCAGGTGTATGTCGACGTGCGCGATCGGTTCCACTTCCACACGCCGAGGTACCAGCGCTCTTCGGAGCCTGTGCGGTCGTACGTATTCACGCGGGACTCTGCCGGCGAAGTGATCTCGTTTCGGCCGACCGACAATTCGGTGATCGCCTCGCTCCTCGGCGCAGGAAACTCGATCTTTCGTTCGTTCGACTCGCGGGGCGGGTCACCGATCCAAGTCACTGCGGACAACAACACGCTCGAAGGTCAGACTTCAAGGCTCTACCCCGATAGCACTGCGGTTCCGAACCTCGGAACGACGATCAACTACGTCGATCTTCCTGCGCGTGATCGCGCGGAACTAGAGGCGCAAGCACAAGCACGGATCGATGATCTTCGCCGCGCTTACTTCTCGGCCGAGATGGAGGTTGTCGGCACGCACGCTGTTCGTGTATTCGACTTCATCGAGGTTACATGGGTTACTCGACGCGATCGGCCACACTTTCTGAGTGGTACGTTTCAAGTGACCGACGTGACGCACGATGTCGGTTCGAACTCATGGACGACGCGCTTCGCGCTCAGTCGTGCAGGTGTTCGAGCAGGTGTTCCAGGCACTGTTCCACTTCCCGGTTCCTCTTCGTAGCTGTAGGTACTCAACGCGTGATTATCGAACAATCGGTCCCGGAGCATATTCACTACCTCGTCTCGGAGGGCTTCGACACGCTCCCGGTGTTGGTAAAGTGCCTTCGACGGCGGAAGCTGGTCCGCGGCGGTAGCAACGTCGAAGCGCAAATCCTCTTGCTGCATCTGCTCAAGCTGATGAAGAAACAAGGACGCATGGCGATGCGGCGACAGCGTTGGAGTGTCGTGACGCCGTTCTCGCACGCCTGAGATGGACTTATCTGGTTTCTACCGAGGAGTCGTTGAGGACGCGGACGATCCGGAGCGAAGGAAGCGCTATCGAGTTCGCGTAGACAACTTGCACCCATCAGAGGTGCCGATCGACACACTGCCTTGGGCTGAGTCTGTGATCTCCGGAGGGCAGCTCTACGGCGACTACCCGGTCTACGAGAAGGGTGATCGGGTTTGGGTTGCCTTCGAGGGATGCAATCGTCGGCACGCGGTAGTCGTCGGTGGATTCCTCTCGTTCGTCGGAGGTACGACAGGAGTGCCGCCCGAGATCCATAGCGACTACGCGAACCGTGGCGGCCGGCGCATGATCCGGCTCGACCGAGCGGGCAACAAGTTCGAGATGTCGCCGCTGGCCGATGAACAGTGGATCAAGGTTGAGTCGGGCGATGCGCGTATTCTGATCCGCCGGACTGACTCGTCGGTGGAGATCGTCGCAGGCTCTCGCGTATCGCAGAAGGCGGTGCTGATCGAGGTCGAAGCATCGAAGAACGTGCAGATCCGTTCGCCCCGTGTGGAGAGCTACGCGGACGAAGACTCCGTCTTGCACTCTCGCGATGCGCTGACCGCTTTCGGTGCGGAGTCGACAGTCATCGGTGAGTACACCCCCGACACTCCTCCGATCCCGCAGCGCTCAACACTCACGCGCGTCGCAGGTGGGAAGATCGAGGTGCAGAGCGACGGACTACTCGACATCGACGCGGTTGAGGATGTGACGGTCGACACCCCGCAGGATGTCAACATCACCGCAACGCAGCGCGTACGCATCACCGGCACGGGGGGCATCGAGGTCACGACCGATCAGGATCTGCAAGCCACGGTCGGTGGGCGTCTGCTCGCTACGGTGACCGGCGACGTCAAGCTGACTGCGCAAGCTGCGGTCACCGTTGAGGCGGTAGGGGATGTCACGGTCGAGAGTGACAGCAATGTCACCATCACCGCCGCGCAAGAGGTCGCAGTGCAGGCGCAGAGTATCCGCATCGAAGTGCAGGGAGGGACATCCGTGTCGGTGCTGGGCAACGCAGACATCGACGTGCAAGGGTCCGCCTCGATACATTCGGACGGACTGATGACCCTCGAATCGATTGCCGCGCTCACGATCAAGAGCAACACACGTGTTGCGCTCGAAGCTCCACTCATCGACCTGTCCGCCACGACGACCCTTCGAGCAGTGTCGCAAGGCGTAACGACGATCGACGGCACGCAGATTCTGGTAGGGCTCTAATGGCTTTCTTCTGCGACGACTGCCCTGAAGCTGTATTGGCTGCCGTTCGAGAGATCGTGCAGAGGGAACTCGACAAGGTCCAAGGCATCCGCGCCCTCGTGCAGAGCATCTCCTCTGCGCTAGCGGAGGTTGTCGCCATCGCGCAGGACGCGGTGGACATCGCCCTAACGACGATCCCGACAATCCCTGCGATCGACTTCCTGGACATCCCGCGGTACCTGACTTGTCCGCTCACTCCTCTTGCGCTCGCACTCGCACCAGAAGACTTCTTGCAGCTCGACCCGCGCGTACAGATTCAGCGCGTGCGCAATCTGTTCCGGTCGCTCATCTCGGCCTACCGCCGTCAGTTCGAACTCGCACTCGAAGCGGCAGACTCGTCCGGAGTGATCCGCTTGGTGCGTCGGTTCGCGACCGAGTTCTACCGGATCACTCTGTCGCCGGACACCATGGCGTTGGCGATCGTCATCTCCGCGACGGTGCTCGCGACGTGCGGGACAGAGGAGTACGAAGAGGGTCCGTACGCGGACTTCGCCAACGCGATCACGGACTTCCGCTTGGTCGGCGGACTGCCGGCGGATCTGGACGTGAACGTCGCCGCGGTGTTGCAGCGCTTGCTGTCGGCTGAAGCCAAGTTCGCCGCGATGACTGCTGTGGTCGGTTGACGGTCCGAGCCGAGCTTGCCTAGGGTTCCGGGCCATCGCTATGGCCCTCAACAACCTTCGCATCGACTGGCCCGGACTCTCCAACGAACTCCTCGGGCACATCCGCAAAGCGCTCGGTAACCTCGCTTCAGGCGCGTCTGAGGATCTGGAACTCTTCGGGCGGGAGATCGCACAAGACCTCGTCCGCGCGATGCAGACCGGACAGTCCTCGCTCAAAGACGAGTTGCTTGTGCAGTTGCGATTGATCGCGGAGATCAACCGAGTTCGTCTCACCAACGAGCAGTGGGCCACGCTTCGGGCGGTCATGGACACGATCCTTCGCACAGGCTCAACCGTCTTGGGAAAGGTACTAGCGGTCGTCGTGTGACCGACTTCGGCGGAGGTTTGGGGACCGCTTCGCCTCCGCACGAACGTGCAGGTGCTACGGTCCCGCCTCCGCAGTTCCAACCACCGCCGTATCCGTACCCGTGGCCGCCACCGCCGCAAGTTGCGCAACCCGCAGCTCCTGCGACTCCGGCTCCGGTACTCGACGGCAAGAAGAAGCTCCTCGTCCTCGCGCTCGGCGTCTCAGTCATGCTCCTCGAAAGTGCGGGGCTCAAGATCAGTGATGCGACCCGCGACGACATCGTCAATCTGATCCTCGCGTATCTCGGCGGTCAAAGTGCGATCGACGTGCTCCGCTACTGGCAACGCGAGAAGAACTCCGTGGAGAAAGCAAAGTGATCCTCAACACAAAGAGCCGTCTGCCTCTCGTTCTCGTCTTCTTGGTAGCCCTCGGGGCTTGCCAAAGCTCCGCATCGACGATTGATGCGAAGGTCGTCAAGGACAGTGTCGCTATCGTTGCTGCGCGCCACGACGAGTACGTCGTCGCGGGCTTGCTGGTCAACGGTGCGTTCGTCCCGACGGCGCAGCTCAGCGACGATCAGAAGATGACGCAGACTTCGTATCTCCGCACGACCACGTTGCTCCGCCGACTGATCGACGAAGCGACCAAGTCCGCGAAGTGACATTCCGATTCCGATTCCCCACCTTCCGATCCAGTTACGCCAATGGCAATTACCCATCCTTCAGCGGTCCGCACTGCCATCGCGGACTTGGTTGTCGATCGTGCAGACCTCGGCACCACAGCAGCGGCGGGCAAGATCCGCGTCTACCAAGGCTCGACGACTATCGTCGACATCCTTCTCGCCAACCCCGCATTCGGCGCTGCTGCGGCGGGTGTCGCTTCAGGTTCGAGCTTGCCGAAGGAAGGGACAGCCGTGGCAGACGGGACCGTCGACAAGTTCGAGCTACTGGACCGCGACAACGTGGTCGTCTTCACCGGCTTGGTGACCAACACCGCTGGTGCGGGTGACATGAAGATCACCAACACCGCGATCAAGACGAGCGAAGTCGTGCGCATCAACACGATGACCTACACCGCGCCGTTGTGAGAACTGCGCGGTTCACCCCCAAACCCCACCTCGGAGACAAGACCCATGACGAACGGTAACGGCGGAGCTGAAGAAGCTCTGCGACACGCAGTCGAGAGTGTTCACGCGATGCACGCACAGTACGGCGCGATGGAAGCTGTTGCAGTGCAGGCCGCGCAGCAGCTCGCTGATCTGAAAGCGAAGATACAGCAGGCGCACACTGATACGGACGCCCTGAACGTCGCGTTCAGTAACGGCAGTGGTGTGCCGGAAGCACTCGACACCGCGCAGGCCAGTATCGGCGCGGCTCAAGCATCGCAGATCGTGAGCCAATCGTTGATTGCCTCCTTCAACAACGAGAGTGCTGTGCTCACAGCGGCGGCGCAAGAGGCAGTCAACAACATCCAGACCTTCCGCAACGAGTACGAGACCTGAGCTAGTCTCTGCGTCGCGGCTCTTCGGTTTTGAGTACCAAAAGCCCATGGGGACAACCCACAAGACGCTTGAGATCGGAGCCGCGCGATTCCGCAGTACGCTCTTCGCACGGCCGGTCAAAGACAACGGGACGAATATCCCGGTGTTCGGGCTCGCCTTCGCGACGAACGAGACGGCTTTCTTTCAGTGGCCGTTCACCGGCTATGGGGCCGGCAACGTCACCGGAACGATCCTGTGGTACGCAGGCACGGCGACAAGCGGCACCGCGACTTGGGGGATGGCGCTCGCCGCAATCACAGCCGGCACCGACACGACCAACGTCACGACGAAGGCACTCGCGACGGAGAACACGAACACCTCAGCGTGCCGGACGGATACGAAAGCAGTCGCAACGGTCGACGTCGTCGTTTCGAACCTCGACAGCCTTGCGAACTTCGATCTGACGTTTCTGCGGGTGAGGCGCACCGACAGCTCGGTCAGCGGAGACTGCATCATCCTCGGGATCAGGCTCTCCTATAGCGACACCTGAGCTGTGGCGTGGGACTTCGCATCTGCGTACCTCGGGGTCGTAACCGCTGTCCCGGACTACGACGCCCCCTACACAATCGCGACTTGGGCGAAGTTTGACTCACTGCCGTCGGCGGGGCAGTACCAACTTGTTTGGGTGCTCTACAACGGCCTCGGCGATAACGAAGCCGTTCTGATTGATAGCGAAGGCCAAGTAAACCTCCTACATTCAATCGGCGGGGTCTCGACCTTCTTTGTTGACACAGGCTCCCCGAAAATAACGGCAGGGACTTGGCGCCATATCACACTTGTCCGAAGCAGCGCTTCGAGCGCAATTGCCCGTCTAGACGGTGACGAGGTACTCGTCGCCGAGACTGAAGGCGATCGACCGGACGCCATATTCCTGTTCATCGGCAATCTTGCAGGTTTCGGGTATCAGCTCGACGGCCAGCTCGACGCGTTCAAGGTATGGGACCGAGAGCTTCTAGAAGCCGAAGTACGGGCGGAGATCATCTATCGGAATTGGGTCTACGATCGCCCGCTGCATTGGTGGGATCCGATCCACCTATCAGACGACAAGCTAGTCAACTTCGGCTCCTCCGCGGCAGCTCTGAGTGAGATCGGTTCCGTCACTCTCGTTGCAGGTCCGTACATCGGCTACGGATGGGCTGACGACTCTACGACGTTCCGGATGGTGCGCGATGCGGACATCGCCGCTGCTGCACAAGCCGCTACCGTCGCAGTCGATACGACGCCGATCCGCACTGCGGCTATCGCTGTGCCCGATGGGTCAGATCCGGTGGTGTCAACGGTCGCGATCGCCACGACAGTTACGCGACAATCGGACATCGCCGCTGCGGCGCAGGATTCGACCGTCGCTGTCGACACGACTCTGATTCACCCGGTAACGATTGGCGCAGTTGCACAAGACTCGACTGTCGCGATCGATGTCACGGTCACTCGTCAGGCAGACGTCGCTGCGGCAGCGCAAGACTCGACAGCAGAGGTTCTCGCAGACCTCATCCACTTGGCGCCGATCGCTGCGTCGGCTCAAGACTCAACCGTCGTCGTCGATCCGACGCTCATTCACCCTGTCACGGTCGATGCCGTAGCACAGGATTCGACGGTAGCTGTAGATGGGACCGCGACCCGACAAGCGGACATCGCGGCGGCAGCGCAAGACTCCACGGCCGAGGTTCTCGCGGACCTCATTCACACGGCAACCATCGCAGCACAGGCGGATGCGTCCACCGTTGCGATCGACACGAGGGTTACGCGACAAGCGGACATCGACGCACAAGCGCAAGCATCGACGGTAGCTGTCGACGCCACGGTTATTCGTCAATCGACGATCGACGCGCTCGCGGCCGATTCGACGGCTCTGGTGGATCCGACGCTGATTCACTCTGCCACGCTAGAAGCGCTGTCGCAGGAATCGGCAGCATCGATTGCTGTTGTTCTCTTCCGCGAAGCGTCAGTCGATGCGGTCGCTCAAGACTCAACCGTAGCGATCGATACGACCCTGATTCACCCGGCGACCCTCGCCGCGGTGTCGTCTGACTCGACAGCTCTGGTGGATCCGACTCTGATCCATCCGGTCACCGTCGATGCAGTGGCTCAGGAGTCTGTGGTTGAGGTAACCGATGACCTCATCCACATCGTTGACGTGGACGCCGTATCGGCCCCTTCGACTGTCGCCATCGAGGAATCGCCGTTCTCTTCGGCAACCATTGATGCCGCTGCGCAAGACTCCACGGCCGCCATTGATGCGACGCCGATCCGACTAGCAGCGATCGACGTAGTTGCACAGGCATCGACAGTCGCCATTGATACGACAGTCACCCGTCAGACGACGGTCGATGCGCTTGCACAAGACTCGACCGCCGTAGTGGATCCAACGCTGATCCATTTGGCGACGATCGATGCACTGTCGCAAGATTCGACGGCTGATATCGCCGCGGTGCTCTTCCGTGAAGTGTCGATCGACGCGGTTGCGCAGGAGTCAACGGCTGTTGTCGACACGACCCTGATTCACCCGACGACGCTTGCTGCCGTGTCGGGTGAATCAACTGTCCTGGTGGATCCAACGCTGATCCATCTGGCCCCGACCGACGCGGTTGCTCAGTCGTCCGTGGTCGAGGTAGCCAATGACCTCATCCACATCGTTGACGTGGATGCTGTGTCGGCTCCGGCGATTGTCGCCATCGAGGAGGCTGCCTTTTCCTCGGCCGCGATCATAGCAGCCGCTCAGGACTCAACCGCCGAAGTTGACCCGACGCTCATCCATCCGGCGACCGTTGATGCTCAAGCACAAGCATCGACGACGCTGCTCGAAGCGATCATCTTCCACATGGCGGATATCGACGCGCAGGCAAGCGCGTCCGCTGTTGTGGTGGTTGTCGACCTCATCCATCCTTCGACGATCGCCGCTGAGAGCCAAGCTGCCTCGTTCGCAGCCACTGCGGATCAGATCGACCCGTCAACGATCGACGCGCAGTCGCAGACAGCGTTTGCAGAGATCAACGCGGATCTGATTCGGGTCGCGGATGTGGCTGCGCAGGCATCGCCCGCGACTGCGGCGATCGATGCGATTGTCATTCACCAGTCGACTGTCGATGCGGTTGCGAGCCCATCGGTAACCAGCTTCGATCTGACGCTCACGCACCAAGTAGACCTTGTCGCAGCGTCGACCGACGCTGTGGTGCGTGTCGCGGCGGGTGAGTTCTTCGAGGATGGGATCCAGGCGGTTAGCCAACCCTCGACTGTGCTGATCGAGGCGGATGTCACTCGCGTCGCGTTCTTCGATGCTCGCGCTCGCGACTCACTCGTAGAGATATGGGACGAACGCCGCGCTTTGCTGTCCTCGCAAGAGCTACTCCGACTCACGCCCATGCGTGGCGGTAGCATCCCTCTCGCGATCGGAAAGACAGGCGCAACGCTCCCGAACATGGGCGCCTACGTCGTGGTCGACTTGCAGATCGCGGATGTTCGAGTCGATGTGCCCGAGGGCTTCCTCTACACGCGGACGATCGAAGCCGGTTTGGGTACGCCGTACGCAGGTCGCCCACCGCGCCCGACCATGACTTCGCAGCCGGGCAATAGCTCGATCGTAGCGATCGTGATCCGACAAGTGGGTGTCACTGCCGTGGCGAGCAGTAGCGTGTGCGATACCATGGCGAGTGTGATCTAGCGATGAGCTTCAGCGTCAACCACTTCACCCTGACTCAAGGCGACGAGACGACACGTCCGCATCGCTTCACCTTGCCTGGGCGGAAGGGACCGTTCGACTTGAGCGGCGCATCCTGGATTCGCTACTACATCAACCGCACCGATGTAGACCGCACGAACTTCGATCCGATCGAACTCGACCGCAACCATCCCGATGCCGATTGGGGTAACGGTCTGACGATCACGCCCTTCGGGAACATCAACGTGACCGCCGAAGTGGGCACGTACAACGGTGCGATGCGTGTCTCGATCGGCGGGCAGCAGTTCTTCATCTCTCGCGACTTGATCGAAGTGGAAGATGCGGCGGGGTTCGGCACGAACTAGGCTACGGGCATGGCCCGAGTGTGTGGTAACTGTGCCGTCTGCTGCGTTGCGACGGTGATCCCGGAATTGAAGAAGCCTGCGCATGTCCCGTGCGCGCACCTTGTGGGTGATGGTGTGTCACAGCACCGATGCTCGATCTACGCAGACCCTGCGAAGCCGAAGGCGTGCTCCGTGTTTCGTTGCGCGTGGCTCGATGAGCCGACCCTCGGTGATGGATGCCGTCCCGATCGACTCGGAGTGATGATCGTGCGCTACGCGCTGAGTGCATCACCCGAGCACGTCTTGGTGGTCATCGGTGAGGCGCAGATGCACGCGTTGCAGAGGCGAGAAGTACGAAGGATCGCGGACTACTACATGCGGCGTCTGCCGACGATGCTCCGTTCGATTCTGAGCAACGAACCGGATCGCTTAGCAGGCCCGCCGGTACTGGTGCGCGCGCTGGTCGAAGGGATCCGAAAGACACACTCGCCGACGGAGCTGGCGCAGCGTGCGCTCAAGGCTGGTGAGGTGTTCCTCGCTGACCCCGAGCTAGTTTCGGTCTTCAGTACCGATCTAGGTAGTAATCCGTAGTTGGTGCGGAGACTCGCGACAGGCCCTGGGTGCCGATAGGCGCGCGTGACGAGGGAGGGCGCTGTCCTAGTCGGCCCGAGGTGAGAAAACGCAGGGCCGTGGCGGGCAGGCGCCTCGCCGTAGTGAGGTACCCTTCGGTTGCAGTGTTCGAAAGCCCGTGATCCTATGCAGATACTCTCAAACGTACTGAGGTCGTTACTGGCACGCGTAATCAATCGTGACGACACGGAGTGCTTGCCGGTCAGCCTTCGTCATGAAGATGGGCACCTGTTCGTAGGCTTTCGAGGAGGCACCGGTCGACAGTGCTGGATCGAAAAGGGCGTCCCGTTCGCAGGGGGATTCCCGTCGATCGTTGTCGAAGCAAAGACACTCAAGTCGATCGTAGAGATGGTGTCGGTGCTGGACGTTCAGAAGGTCGAGCAAGGGATTCAGTTCAAGGAAGTGACGGACAAATCACCGGTGAGTTGGACGCTGTTCGAGTGCGAGGCGGACAAGTCGACGTCACAGTTCTTGCTCGCGACGACTGTTCAAGCAAGAGGAGTCGACCGTGCGGCACTACGCAACGCGACGAAGTGTGTGACGGACGCATCCGCGACCTTCGCTTTCTCCGATGAGGGGCGTGCGACTGTCGGAGCGACGAACGGCAACATGATTCTGTTCGAAGCCGTCTCTGGTGTACCCGACGGGCAGTTCGTCGCTGCTTCGGATGTCCTCTACCGCTTGGTGCGCGAGGTCGACACTGCGCGCATCGATTTCGCGATGGATGCTGACGCTGACCGGTACATCAACCGCTACACGATCACTGCCTGCGGCGATGATGAAGTGCGCATGTCCGCCACTACGCATGACTCCGTGCGTACGCACCCGCTGCCGGATCTGTCATCGATCACGGTTTGGCTGCGTTGGGCGCAGCAGCAGCCCGAGGGTGCGGTTCTGCCGCTGTGTGAGTTGAGCGCTTGGATCGCTACTCACCAACCTGCTTTGGAAGCCGCCAGAGCCGGACGGCGTAGGGCTCGATCACTCGCACCCTCAACCTGCGAGCTACGAATTGAGGGTGCGAACTGCATTGCTTCTCTGTCGACCTACTCGTGGGATATCACCATCCCATGCGGTGAGTTGACCATCGCACTCCCGACGGCAGTGCAGAACCCTGCCACAATGCAGTTCGACTTGCAGCACCTGACGGACGCAGCGAAGTTCCTCGACGCAGAGACCGTGAGCTTCGGTGTAGGCGTCAACGCAGGTGCATCGTTGATGTGGATGCGCAGCGGTTCGAAGCTCGCAATCGTCAGTACGCGCTGATCCGAAGATCACAAAACACGCGTACGCCTAGGATGACTTCCCCAAGGCGTTTTACGCTGTTCCACCCGAGCTTATGGTACCAAGGACCATGAGCCGCTACACTGCGGAGGCTCGCTTCGCTCGCCTCCTCCGTTTCGCTCACGCCACCGCCCCCACCCAACCACCCGTTAGTGTAGGGTTGAGTCAAGGGGGAAAAGCAGAGCAAAGAGGGCAGACAGATGCAAGCGAAGCAAGCTTCGGAACCGAAGAATAATGCTACGCAGTTGTACTTCGGAAAAGTACGTATAGCCCGCGCGCACGCGCACGCGCGCGAGAGAAGGGCGCGAGAGAAGGGCGTGATTCGGGCGCTATACTCCGCGCCCTATGGTCAAGATCGGAAGTAACGTCCTTGAGAAGAACTACTGGAACCTGCCGCACGACGTGGACCTGGCGAATCAGGCTGAGCCGCCGTTCTTCCTACCCAACAACGATTGGAACGCCGCGGTTGGTATTCAGACTCGGGGTCGCACATTCACGCACACGGGACCGATTCGCTCGACTGTAGTAACGATCGCTGAGCGACTCTTCGGGACGCGGCTCGCCCTTCTGTATCGAGGCCAAGGTACTGTGCGTGTGCAAGGGCACGCACAGGTTGGCAGGATCGACGACTTTGTGATACAGGGCCGATCGACGACGGTGCTCCTGTTCGAACTCGGTACTGGCATGTTCGCCTACGAGGTGATGAACGCGGTTGACTTCACACTCGTCGCGATCGTCGAAGCAGACAACATTGGGGCGTTCCTGCGCGGCGACGTTGCTCACCCGGTGCTACAAGCTGTGTGGCACCATCTGCCGGGCTACCGTCGCCTCATGGATTGGTGCGGGGTGGAGTGTGCGTTGAGTCAAATCGACGTCGATCGTGAGCCCTACACCTGGTCCGACTACGACATTCGTCCTGGTCGTTTGCGAAAGGATGAGGAGCGAGGCCCCGGCGAAGAGGCGACGCACGGCACCCTGTTGCAGATACCGCGGCTCATCACGGCGCACCCGGGCGATTATTGGGTGTGCCTGCCCGGCGAACTCGACGACGCTGGCTTCGTGCGGCTCGGGCAGAAGCTCGGCCCGGTGATGAAGCCGTCGGATGTCCTTGAGTACACGAACGAGGCGTGGAATCCGTCGTTCGCGGCGACGCACCGCCTTCAGAACCGACGCCCCGCTGGCATGCATTGGGCCGAGTGGTACGTGCGCGAGGCTGTGCGGTGTATCACGCTGTTCGAGCAGGGTGCAGGTAAGCGGTTCAAGCGCGTGGCGTGTTGGCAGTCCGCCGGTGGTGATTGGGCGTTCGGACTCGACTGGAACCAGAAGCCAAGCCTACCGGAGCTGTACAGCCGCGTTGACTTTTTCGACGCGCTCGCCATCGCGCCTTACCTGTTCAACGACGCGCGCCCGGTCAGTGAGTTTGAGTTCGTGCGGCACATGGACGAGCTGGAGCAGCGGTGCCGGAACTGGAAGGCGGTTGCGGACATGCACGGCAAGCCGCTTTGGGCGTACGAGGGTCTGATCGAGATCCCCGCAGCTCAACACGATGCTGTGCGCGACACACCCGAGATGGGCGACTGGATCTACCGCTACCTCGTTCGACTGGCGCCTTTCTTTGAGCACTTCTGCGCCTACACCGCGATGGGGCCGACGTGGGGTCTGATCGAGGGTCGCGGTCGTCCGGTGAACCGAGCGTTTGGCGTACTTCGCTTCATCGCCGAACAGGCGGGCGGGTCATCGGGCTTCGTCGAGTATCTGATGGCTACTGCCCAACGCCGTGTCGTAGCGAGTGCCCCTCTGCCCCCTGAGCTGATTGAGCTGATCGGCCCGTCGTAGCTGCCGAGCGTAATAGTCGGCACTATTTCCTGAAGTCGTTGCAAGTTGCAACGCGCTATTCTGTCTCGCCGATGCCGAGTTTCGTCGAGTGCGCAAAGCGTATCAAGAGCCTCGCGAAGAGTGATGAACTCCTCGTGTTCCGCAATCCACGGACTGGCAGGGAGACGGCTGTCTGCGCTGAGTTCTTCGCCACTGCGAAGTGGGTGCACGTCACACCTGAAGGTGATTGCCAGTTCGAGTTCACTTCGACGTTCGACGCGCAACGCGGCGTGCTTACGGGTGTAGCAAACATCCCGCCTGAAGGAGATTATCGATTCGAGTTCACTCCTTCGAACTGGTTTCTAATTCCGTTCGATACGCCTGACGGGCTCGGTGAAGCGGCACTTCAGGCATGCGCAGTCGTTTGTCCCGGCTTTCTTGCACCACCCTTGACCGTCAAAACCAATGCAGAGTCGAAGTGGTGAACCATGGCTAGTCCATTCGTCGCAGGTGACCCTTGCGGTCCATACCAACCGCCAGCGCAGCCACTGCCACCTCTGGCCGGCATCTGCGTAGGTGGCTCGGTCAAGGTGCTCATTCGGGGTCGCGCGGTAGCACTGATCGGAGCAGGGCTCACGAGCATCGGACCGATCGTCGCTGCGACTCTCGTGAGTACGAAGACCTTGATCGAAGGCAAGCCCGTGATCCTCGGAGGTGGTCTCACGACGTTGGCCACGGGATACCACTCTGGCCCTGTATTCGCCGTCAATGCCGCGACGGTGCAGGTTACGTAGCTTCACGGAGTACAGAGCACAGGGTGTCGGAATGAGACTGTGATTTCAGTTCTGCGGGGCGGTGGTCGAAATGGTCTCTGTGCAAGTCCCATCCGAACCGTGCATGGTCAACATCCGCTCCGAGATTAGCGCCCGTCGCTACGTGATCGAGCGATCGTACGCGAGTGCAGATGGGCCGCAGCACTTCCCGGTGCGAATGTTTGAGTGGGGCGGTTTGATTACGCGATACCAGGCATGGTGCGCCGCTTTCGACTGCGCACACCACCTTGCAGGGAAGCCGAACAGTAGCATCGGCGACTTGGACGGTGGCCGAGGTTGGCACCGCTCACTCTGAGACATGGGGCTGATCTCCCCGCTACTCTCCTCCGGTGCCGTCGACCGTCGAGAAGCGCGGGCTCGCGCTCCCTGCCTCCCCGCGTGTGGGTTACTTCCGCTCGGCTGGACCCGGGGATCTTGCGTGGAGTGAGCTTCTGCTCGCGTTGTTCACTCCCGTCGGCTCACGCCCCATGCGACGCTCGTTCGGAAGCGAGATGCGCACAGTGCTCTTCGATCCGAACGATGAAGAAGTGACCGACGAATTGGTTGAGCTGATTGCGCGAGAAGCGGAACGACAGGCGCCGAACGTGCGCGTGCGCGAAGCCTTCGTCGTGGCTCGCACTCAAGATCGCGTTTCGATTCGGATTCGGTACTCAAGGCCGGACCTCGGACAAGTACAAGAAACGACCGTCGATCTTCCGAAGACCATCGCATGACGTCTATTGCACCTCCGAGTATCGATTTCACTGGCCGCGACTTCGACGGTATCGACGCGGCGTTAGTCGCGTTCATCCGCGCTACCCGCCCGACAGAGCAGACCGACCTCGACAGCCCGAGTTCCCTTGGTCGGATGCTCACGCAGCAAGTTGCGTACATCGGCGACTTGCTTTCGTTCGTCGCGGATCGCACCGCACAAGAAGCGCTTCTTGCGACAGCTACGCGTTACGACAGTGCACATCGCGCTGCTCGGAGTGTGGGCTACGTACCTCGCTCGACCACTGGCGCGACCGCAGTTCTCACTGCACAGATCCTGCCGGCGAACGTCGTGCAGCAGGGTGCCGTGATCGCGAAGAGTGCGGCGTTCACCGCAGCGAATGGGCTGCGTTACGAGACGATCGCCGAGACGACAATTGCACCGGGAAGCACGATTGCTCGTGTGACTGTGCGTGAGGGGCGCACCTTCTCCGAGACGTTCGTGCCAACAAGAGCAGCCTCTCAAGAGGTGCGGTCGAACAACTCGATCGTCGAGCAAGACTCCTGGCACGTCTTCGTCGGTGACGCGAACGACCCGGGTGACGAGTGGCGTCAGGTCGACAACGTCCTGTTCGAGCTGAGTCCTACGAACACCTATGAGGTGACGTTCGACGGTGATGGCTTCCTGCTCGTGCGGTTCGGTGACGGCAACGCTGGAAAGATCCCCGATCAGACGGTGACGGTGGTGTACCGCACTGCGAACGGAGTCGCGGGAAATGCACCGATCAACTCTCTTCGCGGCACACTGCAAGCTCGGACCTCGATCAGTCTGCTCACAGAGACTGTCGACTTCGTCAACCTGGAAGTCGCGACTGGCGGTCGGGACCGAGAGAGTGTCGACAGTCTGCGCATCTCTGTGCCTGCGTTCTTGCGTACGGTCGACAAGGTGGTCGCGCTGCGTGACTACGCTGAGGGGCTCCGCACACAGGCGGGCATTGCACTCGCCTTCGCCGACAACCCGACAGCGGGTTTCAGTGGCAACATCGTTCGTGTGCATGTGTGGGCGAACGAGTCTTTCGATTTCACATCGATCGGTGCGTCGAGCGGGATCACGACCACGGCGACTTACTTGCGCTACGCGCAGGCACCGTCGAGTTCAGCCGCGGTTGTCCAGCGCTACCTAGCACCGCGGACAATGACGACAGTTCACAACATCGTGCTGCGTCCGACGGTGGCGCTACTCGATCTGAGCTTCGGTTCGATCGCCTACGACAAGATCAACGACCGTGTGAAGGTGCATGAGGGGATCGTCAAAGCAGTCATCGCGCTGTTCGAGCGCAGCACAGGCTTTGTGATTCGCATAGCGGAAATCTACGAAGCGGTGCTCGCCGTTCCAGGTGTTCGCCACTTTCAGATCGAGTCAGCGACGTTCGAGCGAACCGACCCGACCAACGCCGCGGTGACGCTCATCACGAACCACCATCGTGATCCGCTGGCGAATCCTGGAACGCAAGCGATCGGGGACTTCCTGATCGTCGGTTCGATCGGCCGCGCCTTCTACGACGACACGTACGCCTACGACAACGAGATACGCTACGCCTTCGCGCTCGAAGACTCGACCGTGCAAGCGATCAACTTGCGTACGCTCGACTTCGATCTGGTCTGACCCCGAAGCGGTCAGCTAGGATCCGCGCATGCCCGTCCTCGGCCTCAAGGGTCAGCAGTCGACACTCGGAATCGCAGGCATCAGCCCTGGGCTCCTTCTGGCGTCGGTTTCCATTCGTCTGTTCATCCCTTCGACACCCGGACCGGCAGGGACGATCACAGAGCTGCCGCACGGCAACGGTTACGCACCCGTAGCGATCACGATCGTCGATTGGACCAACTCGACGGTCTCAGGGATCATCACGATGACCCTCATCACCGATGCGCGGTTCATCTGGACGTTCATCGCGAACGGAGTCGATGCGGTGCAAGGCGTGTTCATCAGCAACAACAGTTCGCTCTCGACCCGTCTCGTCGCGTCCGCGGATTGGACAGCCGCATGGGACCGCACAACGTCGGTGGTCCCCCAAGCATCGGATCGGGTCAACGTAGCAGGTATCCGCCTCAGCTACTGAGCGATGGTCGACTACACGATCGACCAGCTAGACCTTCCGATCGGTCTAGCGCCGGAGGGTGCGCACTCCCTGGAGACCTCCTACGCAGGGAGCACCATCTCGCTGGCGCTCACCTTCAGCGGTGGTGCAGGCTTCGAGTTCGCCGCGATCTTCGCGCCGCTCGTTCTGACGCTCCGCCCCGAGGGGAGTCTGTCGTTCGCTCCTGCGACGCTTCTCTCTCCGGAGTTCTTCGCACGCCAAGCGAACGGAGTAAGGCCGATCCTGCCGTGGCTCGTGCGCACACGTACGGTGCGTGCGCGAGGCGACATCATCGACGTTGGTGGTGCGTTCCGTTACGCCGATTACGAACCGTTTATCATCGCGGAGGACTTCCAGGAATCCCCTGACGACCCGCTCTTCGCGCTCGGGGGCAAGCGGCACTACATCGGCATGCCGATTATCGATGAGCTGACGGGAGTGCGCACAGTGCGGTTCCGACCGCCGTACCTCAACGAGGTGGTCTATGTGCGAGATGAGTTCGGCGCGGCACGCTTCGAGCGACTCGAAGAAGGGGTGCCGTACGCATGGAAGACTTATGCGACTCTGCCGGAACGGTGGATCGCACAGATGGAGGTCTTCTCAAAGCAGATAGACCCCGATCAGGTGTACCGGTACTGGGCACTCATCCTCGGCCTGGTGCATGCGCAGATCGTTTACGACTTCCGGCATCTTGGCGACGTGCTGGGGATCGATCGGACTGAAGAGCCGTTTCTCTCGTTGCTCCTGTTCCAGTACGGAATCGACAGCCCGGAGTTTGCTAATAGCGTCGACCGCCGCGAGGTGATTCGCCGCTTCAACGCGCTCATGCGTGCGAAGGGTACGCGACCCGCCGTCGTCGCTGCCCTGCGTGTCTTGGGCTACGAGGGTGACATCCGACAGGTATGGGCGATCCCGAATGCGCCGACGATCACGATCATCGAGAAGACTCCGGGAGAGGACGTCACGAGCAACCCGGAAGATCCAGACGTCGACTTCTTCCCGACCCCTGGTGTGACGATCTACCTCAACGAGTTGGATGGCGACCCGCTCAATCCTGTCCCGATCGCGGTGCGTCAGTCGGTTGCGCGCTTCCTCGGCGAGTACGTGCTCCCCGTCAACGCTTTCATTCGGTTCTTTGGCACAAGGATCGCGTTCCCGGAATCTGCTGCTTCCGGGAGTATTGGAGAGGCGGTTAGCATCACCCCATGATCGTCGGTCGTGGTGCTGTGCGTGATGCGAATGGAGTGGTGGTGTGTGAAGGCGCCAACACACGCACCGACGCGTTCTTCGATGTCATGATCGCGCTGATGGCCTTCGGGCGGGGTAGCCCACTGGTCAACGGCGCTGCCGCGACACTAGCAGAGCTTGCGATCACCAAGATCCAGCTCGGCAACGCGGCTGCTCCGACTGCGCCCGCGCGTGGTGATACAGCCCTGTCGGATGGGACACCCTTCCCGCTGACTTCGCTGACGTTCAGCTACCCGGCGAGGTGGATCATGCGAGTGGAAGGTGCGCTACCTGCGGACTCTACACTGGTAGGAACCTTCATCACTGAGCTTGGTGTGTTCGTGACCGTGGGTGTCACAGACGTCCTGTTGGCGCGTGTCCTTCTGACAGGCAAGCAGATCGTGGCGGCGCAAGCGTACGCGTGCAGCTACGAACTCGATCTCACTGCGATGGTCTGACCCTATGGCGATCCCACATGTTCCGCTTGGTGCGATCGACCTGGGCACTTCAACAGCCCTGTCGAACCCATTCCCGCTACTCGATCTGATCGCCGAAGGGGAGCCCGTAGGGCCGACTGTAGCAAACCGGCAACCACGCGGATTGGATCGTCGCACAGAGACCCTTCGTACTCGCGTCAACCAACTCATCGAAGTCGTCAACTCTTTGACTGCGGAGCTTCTTCATCGCGATGGTGCGAGCAAGACTCAAGGCGGGTTACCTGATCCGTCCTTCATGCGCGGCCCGCTTTCGATGCGCGACCCGATCGCGGCGGTGTCGTATCGGATCACTCAACTTCAGTCAGGAATCAACCCACAGGACGCAGTCAACAAGACCCAGCTCGATCAGTTGGCTGCCCTGATTACATCCCTCGGATTCGATCTTGGCTCGAACATCCTGAAGCGCGATGGATCTCTCCCGATGACGGGAGACTTCAATGCGGGCGGCTTCCGCGCTATCAACTTGGGGACACCGACGGCGACCGCCGACGCAGTGCGGAAGATCGATCTGGACACCGCCTTCACAGGGTTCAGCACAGACTTCGTTCGACGTGACGGTACGCAGGCGATGACGGGGGATCTCAACCTCGGGAACAACGCAGCCGTGAACATGCGTAACCCGGTCGCGAACCAAGAAGGTGCGACGAAGAGTTACGTCGATGGCCGGTTTGCGGGACTGACATCAGTCCCGGTTGGTTCGGTTGTCCCGTGGTTCGGTGTCGGTACTTCTCCGATCGGCTGGTTGGTTTGCGATGGAGCGCTCTACAACGCGTCTTCGTTCCCTGACCTGTTTGCGATCCTCCCTACGTCGCTGAAGGTTGGGGGGACGCAGTTCCGCACGCCGGATCTCCGCGGTCGTCTCGTGGTCGGAGCCGACAGTTTCTCGGAGCTAGGCGGTGCAGGGGCTGTTGGACGTCTTACGTTCGCCGGTGCGGGAGTCATCACTTCGGCATTTGGTAGCGAGACGCACACGCTGGCCACGACCGAATTGCCGTCGCATCAGCACTCCTTCAACGATGCGTACATGGCTTCGGGGTCATCTGGGCCATTCCAAGGCGTCACGACGCCGGATCTGGTCAACACCCTGGCGACGATCACGGGGCAGGTTACAGGCTTCACTGGCGGTGGTGGTGCTCACAACAACGTGCAGCCGGTGATGACTAGTGGTTGGATCATCAAGGCAATCCTGTAGGCCGTGGCGGACATCTCGATCAGTGCGGTAGCCGATCGATCGCAGTTCTTCGCTGCGTTCCTCGAATCGGGCTGGCCTCCGCTTCTGACTCCTCCTCTGCCTGCCGCGACTCTAGGAGTCTCTGACGACTACCCGCTGTTCGATCCGCATCGCGTCGTCCCGTTCGATCAGATCGCAGCGCGAGGGACTGCGTTCTTGTTCGGGGCGGAGAACCGAGTGGCAGAAGTCATGGCGCGTCGATCGGAGACGTTCCGTGGCTTCGTGAATCTGCTCACGCTCGCAGCAGACTTGCTGACGGACCGTTTTGTGCAGCGTGCAAATGGTTCGATGCGCGGTCCTCTCGACATGCGCTCGTTCAACATCACCGACATGGCTGATGCCGTCGATGGTGGTGACGTGGTGACCGTCGAGCAATTGACGCAGGCTCTCTTCGATTACGAGGATCTCCGAGACATTGCAAACAACGCGGTGGTGTGGCGTGACGGACGCAACGCCATGGCCGGCAACTTGCGAATCAACGATACCGCGGGCACGAACCGCTTGGTGAACCTTGCAGCAGCAGCACAAGACAACGACGCTGCCCGTCGAGCTGAGTTGTTGGACCGGACCGTTACGATCCAGACGGACTTCTTGCCTCGCGACGGTAGTGGGGCGATGACCGCGGACTTGAACCTGACGAGCAGTGCGGTCGACCACCTCATTGTGAACGTGCCGGACATGTTGCCGGCGGAGACCGGGAAGGCGCAGTATCTCGCGAACAAGCTCTACACCGACACTCGTCGCAACTCCGGTGCGCAGTCGACGGTGCCTACTGGTGCGATCGTTGCGTGGGTTGCAGCGCCGAGTACTCCAATTCCGACCGGGTGGCTTCTTGCGGACGGCCAAGTCTATAACCGCTCTGCGTTCCCCTCCCTCTACGACGTGCTCGCGATCAACGCAGCGTTCAACGTCTCCCCGACGCAGTTCCGTACGCCGGACATGCGCGGCCGTGCGCCTTCGGGTCACGATTCCATGGGTGGCAGTCGTGCAAACCGTCTGACGATCGGCGGTAGCTGGATGATCCTCAACGGTGAGACGTACGGCTTGGAAAACGAAGTACTGACGGAGACGCAGATCGCGAGTCACAACCACGGCAGGACTGATAGCTACTTCGCTTACGCCGCCGCGGGTACTCTTACTGGTCGCCTCGGAGCAGCGGATAGCGTTCTCACCCAACTCTTTACTTCTTCGCTCACCGACGCCGAGGGTACGAGCGCGCCACACAACAACCTGATGCCGTCCTACACGATGTACTGGCTCGTGAAGACGTGAGCTTCCGTACGTCGGACGCGGTGTTCGGGTTCTTGTGGGCTCTTGTCGCTATCCCGTACGTCCTTGATGGGGAGATGGGGCGGATCCTCGTGCTGAACTTCATCGTCCTATTGTCGGTCTACAGTCTGGGTGCATTGCTCGGTGAGCATCCAAGTTGGGTGGGCTTCTGGAGAGGTGTGCTCGTTAGTGCGTGTGGCGTGATGGTGGGTACGGGCGTCGTGTGGTTGGCGGCCTGAACCTCCGTTGCAACTTGCAACGACTTCGGGAAAAATTGCTTCTTGTGCCTAGCGTTCCGCTCCGTGCCGTCGATGCTCTGTACCGTCGACACGCCGTAGCGAAACCGAAGGATGGCTGTGCGGCTTCGGTGCTGTGGTAGCGTGCGCTGTGAATGCTCACTGAGGCTCGCACAGCACTAAAGAGGACTTTCGGCTTCTCATCCTTCCATCCGTTTCAGGAGGAAGCGATCCGGCACGTCCTCAAAGGGCATGACGTGCTCGTTACGCAGGCGACAGGCGGCGGGAAGTCTTTGTGCTATCAGATCCCTGCACTGCTCGATCCACCAGGCACTGTATTGGTCATCAGCCCGCTTATCGCGCTGATGGAAGACCAAGTGCAAGCGATGCGGGCTCATGGTATTGCCGCACGCTTCATCAACAGTACGTTGACCGAGACAAAGCTCGCGGAGCGGATGCGGAACTTCGCTCGTGGGAAGTACCAAGTGCTGCTCATCGCGCCCGAGCGCCTTCGGAATGAGAAGTTCAAGATCGCACTTGGTGCGGCGCCAGTGAAGTTGATTGCAGTGGATGAAGCGCATTGCCATCCTCCGGACACCCTCGTCACAATGGCTGACGGGAGTCAACGGAGGATCGATCAGATCGATGTAGGACATCGCGTGCTAGCGCGAGGATCTGATGGCGTGTTGCATGGTCGGCGTGTGACGCACCATCGAACGATTGCTGTTGGTGCGCGGAAGCTGTTGAGGATCTCGACTTCGCACGGGACGTTGGATGTAACAGATGACCACAAGCTCTACACGACCGACGGGAGACAAGTCCAAGCAGGTCACCTCAGGGTCGGTGACTCCGTCATGCACTTGGTGTCGGAAGGCACTACGCCCGCGTCGAATCGCCGAGGGCGGAATCTATTGCAATTCGAAGTGCTGGGGCGCCGCACAGAGAGCGGTGACGATCGCGCGGCGGGGTATTGCATGTTGCACATGCGGCACCGTCTTCGTTCGTCGGAACAAAGGTCGACCACCTCCGAAGTTCTGTTCACAGAAGTGCTTCGGGATTGCGAAGACGGCGTCTGTGACGTTCGAGATTGCCAGATGCGGAGAATGTCGAACACGGTTCAAGCGGTGCAGTTCTCGGACACAGAAGCGTCGATTCTGCACTTCTGTGTGTCACCACGCGTGGTTGGGGCGTCTGAATGGGGATCTCCGCCGTGGGCGTCCTCTGCCGGAAGCGACTGTGCGAAAAGTCGCTGTGGCGCTCCTCGGAGGAACGGCACCGCAGAAACTACTCAAGAGACATTTGCCGACGTTCGTGACCGAGTTGGTTGTTCGTCCGAATGGTTGCGAAAAACGGAAGGGGACTTGGAGACTGGATCTCGCGGATTCGGATTTGAAGATCAATGTAGAGTGCGACGGCGAGACGCACAGACTGCGAACGCAACAGAGAGACCGCGACAAGCGACGCGATGCGAAGTTGCGAGCGCTCGGGTGGATCGTATTGAGATTCTCGAACCGAGAGATTCTGAACGAAACTGCGCGGGTGGTTTCGACTATCGACTCGTACACTCACTCACGGTCGAGATAGACCACAACTATTTCGCAGGGACGGCGCGGATCTGTGCGCGGAATTGCGCTAGTCAGTGGGGACACGACTTCCGGCCCGACTATCGACAGATCCCTCGGATTCGTCGCGATCGAGAGAAGCTCGAACTCCCTGATGTGCCGATGATCGCACTGACCGCGACAGCCCCTCGGGCAATCGAAGGTGATATCGCACGAGGCTTGGAACTGAAAGAAGGCTACGCGCGCGTCATCGGGGATCCGATTCGAGCAAACCTCTCGTACGAAGCGCAGTGCGTTACGCACTCTGCGTTTTCGAGTCTGTCATCTTCTTCGGTTCGAGCGGCGTTGCGAAGCCCTGGCAGACATCTCGTCTACATCTCTACCCGCAACGGAACTGAGAAGGTCGTGGAGTGCCTAGAGGATCTCGGTTTGAACTCTGCGGCCTACCACGCGGGCCTCGATGACGGTCGCCGCGAGCAAGTGCAACGAGCCTTCACTAGCGGAGAGATGCCGATCGTTGCAGCGACGTCTGCATTCGGAATGGGTATCGATGTGCCTGACGTCCGCACGGTCTTGCATCTTGGTTGCTGCGGGAGTGTGGAAGACTATGTGCAGCAGATGGGCCGTGCAGGTCGCGATCAACTCCCGGCGCGTACGATCCTGGTGGATGAGGTCCGAGATGACTCATTCTCCCGCAGGATGCAGCGACGGTTCGTTGACACAGCTAACCCACCGATCGAACTCATCGAGTCTTTGTGGGACTACTTGTGCCACCGTGCGGTCGGAACCTCGATCGCAGAGACCATAGAGACGACAGCCAACGCGATCGGCGAAGGCCCCAACTCGGGCGCTGTTGGGACGGCTCTGCGACTCCTGTCGCGGGTAGGGGCGATCGATCGGAAAGACGGCGGTGCCGGTGCGGTGATCCATGATGTGGTGAATCGCACCCACTTGGAGGCGATGGCGGCTCGGACAACGAGCGTGGGGCTGTCAGGACTGATACAGCACGTCCTGTCCAAAGCGCCGCCGGTCATCTTGAGCGCCGATCTAGGGAAAGCCCTTGGAATGCACACACTCGGCCGATGGCGCGCTGTCCGGGATGAGCTGTTAGAGCAGCGCGGTGCTCTCCGCGTCGAAAAGACGTTCCGCGGTAAACTGACAACGGTCAACCGTAGATGGGAAGACCGGGCGTTGGATAGCTTCTTGGATCTAGAGGCGATGGCTAGGAAGCGCGCCTACGACGTTGGCCGCCTCGAATGGATGTTCAACTACAGCACCGCGGCCGATCGTCGCGAATACATCCGGACGTACTTCGACCGGGATGTCCCTCACTTCTCAGCGATCGACACGAAGTTCTTTGGCTACCTGCGTGAAGCTTCAAAAGAAGAGTTCGACGGGGTTGCAGGTTGATTTTGATGCCGTATGGTGTCGCTCGACTTGCTGAACGTCAGCGAGCACAAAGGTCGTGCGACGGCTCCTCTCGGCGACGAGGGGGGCCGTAGCCGTTGAAGAGGGCTCGGATTTACATCGACGGCGGCGCGGCGACTCTGTTCGGAGTGGAGGAGGTGCGCTGCAAGTCCGTTCTGGATGCTGCCTGCTCGGTGCTGCATCCGCAACGCAAGCACATCAAAGCCTTCAAGGCAGGGTACTGGGACGGCCGTGTGCGCCTCTACGCCGGCCGTGTGTTCCATGCAGGGCTCGTGCAAGCCGTCGTCGAGGAACTCAGCGCGTACCGGATTGAGGCGCGTGTCCTGACTCGAAGCGAAGCGGTGCTTCTGACCCCGTATCCATCGTGGCGCACAGCCGACGGTCGCACGCTCTATCCGCACCAACAGGACGCGGTGCGCGCCATGTTGGAGCACCCGCGTGGTCACATTGAGAGTGTGACCGGCAGCGGCAAGACTCTGATGATGCTCGCTGCGGCGAATGCGTTCTGGAACGCACACCGTTGGCGCACGCTGCTCGTGGTGCCGTTGCGGACACTGCTGCGACAGACTCTGAAAGTCGCACGCGCCGCGTACCCTGATCTGCGCGTTGGATGTGTCGGGGATGAGCGCGCGAAGATCGGCCAACTCACCATTGCGATACCGAACTCGTTGTCGACTCCGACAGGTAAGGAGGCCCTGCGACGATCGCAAGTGCTCATTTTGGACGAATGCCATGGAGCTAGCTCTCCTATGTGGCACGAAGCCACCTTGGACTCACTCGCGTTTCGTCGTTACGGACTGTCTGGCACCCCGGTCCAAGAAAGGGTGCTGGCCGACATGAAGATGATCGCAGCGACAGGCCCGTGTCTGCTCCGAGTGAGCGCAGATGATCTCGCAAAGCGCCGACTCGTGGCTGTCCCGATCATCGCCATGATGGAGATAGGCGGCGGAGTCGAATCAGGAGATGAAGATTACGCGACTGCTTACGCGGACATGATCGCGCGTGAGGACTACAACAGAGCCATAGCTGACTGCGTTGAGTGGCTGCTGAAGCGGCGAAAGCGTGTGCTAGTGCTGACTGAGCGGATCGATCACTTGGCACTGTTGGCGGACATCCTCTACGAGCGCAACGTCGATCATGTTGTGGTGCATGGGAGTCTGAATCGCGATGGACATATCGAAGCGCAACGCAGCTTCGAGAAGGGTCACGTTCGAGTCGCTATTGCTACGCGAGTCTGGAACGTGGGAAAGGATGTAGCAGGTGTGGATACGATCGTACTTGCGGAGGGTGGGAGTGGTGTGACTAAGACTGTGCAACGCATTGGGCGCGGGATGCGTCCAGATAGTGCGGACGTTTGGGTGGTGGACTTCAAACCGAAGTGGTCTAAGTTCCTTGCACGACACGCGAAGCGACGCGTCGAGATATATCGGTCGCGCGGATATGAAGTACGTGTGGCAGTATGGAAATCCGCTCGATCGCTCCCCTTTGAACAAACTGTTTCAAAGCGTGTGGAAAAACCAAGTCTTAGTTGAGTGACGGGGCGGTGCGTGCCTAGAGTCCGGGAACCTTTGTTCTCGGCTCCAAGCACGGCAAGTCAATGCAGAAGCTCAGTCGTCGGCTCTCTCAACTCTCGTCGGAACTCGCCTTCAATGAAGGGGTGATCCGTGTCGTCTATCGGGTTGCTCAGCGACTCGTCTTCGGATTCACCCCGAAGGGATCCATTGCAGGAAGTGTGCCGCTCTCACAGAGCTATGCACTCTGCGACCGCCGCCATGTTGACTTCGGTGAGTTTGTACTCGCCAACATGCTCGCGCTGTGTGACTTCCTCAAGTCACGCCGGTTGCTCTTTACACCGAGTTACCTGCTGACGGAATCAGCACAGGAGAGGCACCGCTCGTGGGCAGGGCGCGTCAAGCGGAGGTACCCATTCGCTCGCACGAAGGATTTGCTACTCGAAGAGACAGGGCTCGGTGAGACTCGCAGGGTATGGGCGGAATCTGAGTTGGCGTTTGGTGAGTGCTTTGTCTTAGCGCGAATGACCTCGCACGAGGCGGCTGAGGGGTTGCCGACGATGTGGCAGCTAGCTCGAATCGATGCACACTCCACGCCGGAAGGGCGCAAGCTCGACAAGGCGTTCGGATTCGGAAGAGCGCAGAAGGAGTTTGGCTTTGCACGCTTCTCTGCAATGTGGGCTGTAGCGCATATGGCTTGCCCGCGGCTGGCTGCGACAACGTGCGCGACATCGTGGAGTGAACTCCAACAAGAAGTGCGCCAACTGAAACAACAACCGAAGAAACCGCGCGTGTCGGACGCGGACATGAAGGAGCTGGAAATCGCCGTATGGGCCTGAGCCGATGCGCGATCAGCGATTCCCCTTCTCGGATCGGTTCCAGCGCCATCTAGTCGCTGTATTCGCCCGCGTGCCGCAGTACGCGGTCCGCAGCCGGCCGGTCGTAAAAGTAGAGTGGTTCGAGAACGAGCTACACCGCGCGATCGTAGCTGCATCGTACGCACATGTTGATACTTACAAGTCGACACCGAGCAGTGCGACGATCTTGGAAGGTGCGCGTGCTCTTGTCGACAAGGATCAGCACGAGGACTTAGCAGCCGAGATACGCCGAGTCTTCAAGGAGGATCTCTCGGATCTTGACTCGGTAGATCAGAGGATCGTCGAGTTCGTCCGAGAGGCAGCGCTGGTTGAGGCGGTGCTCAAAGCGGTCAAGAAGATCGACGCAGGCGCTCGCCCCGGAGAGGTGCAGAAGCTGGTTGAAGAAGCCGAGCTTGTCGGCAATCAATTCCTAGACGTAGGTGAGGATTGGAGTGCGTCGGTCGAAGAGCGCTTAGTGCGCTACGCCGACCGTGATGCGCACGAAGCCAGTTTGCTTGCGACAGGTATGCCGCATCTTGATGAGATGCTCTTAGGAGGACTGCGGGCAGGGGAGCTTGGTGTAGTGATCGCAGCGGCCAAGACAGGCAAGTCGTCGCTGTTGGTGAACATCGGTTACGGCGCCGTTCGGCAGGGCGTCTCGGTGCTCCATGTGAGTTTGGAGCTGGATCGAACACTGGTGCTCGGGAAGTACGATGACCGGGTTACCGGGATGCAGCGCTCGCGGGCTCTCCTCACTCCGAATCGCTACAAGAATCGGCTTCGTTCGCGTCTTCGAGAGAACGCGAAAGGCACCCTGATCGTGCGTGATTACGGGACGCGCACTGCGTCAGTGCCTCACATCCGATCCGTGGCGCTAGCCCTGATCGCACGAGGAGTGAAGCTAGGTCTCATCATCGTCGACTACCTGAATATCGTCATCCCTACGACTCGTCGAGGTGAACCACGCTTCGAGCAAGCGGGGATCGCAGAAGAGTTGCGCGCTCTGGGGAAGCAACTCAATGTGCCCGTGTGGAGTGCGGCACAGACGAATCGGAATGCACTCAACCGCGCGCTGGTGACCCTCGCAGACATCGGAGAGAGTTACGAGATCACACAGGTTGCGGATGTGAACATCGCTCTGTGTTGCACGCCCGATGAGCGGGCAGAGGGTGTGCTGCGCATCTTCGGTGCTGGATGTCGGGAACGTCCGACAGGGATGACGGTCGAGTGTCGATTCGCTCCGCAGATATCGACGATTACGACTGTGGCGTTGCACGGCGTTGCTTACGCGACGAAACACATTGAGCGCGACAAGGCTGCATCAGGGAGTAGCCCCGCGAAGGATCGGGTAGAGCGCGCTCGCAGCCGTCTCGGCTTACAGAAGAAACCCTCAAAGAAGCTCACAACACGTCTATGAGTACCATCCGCGATCCGTTGCCTGCTCTTCCCTTCCCTGAGTTGCCGTGCGTCGTCCTGCCTGGTGCAACTGCGCCAGTGCGGAGACTCGATAGTGACGGGATCGACTTATTCCCACGCCTGCAAGGCTTCATTCCGACCGGGGCACAACAACGCATCCCATGTGGTGTTTGCTTCGCGATACCTGTTGGATGGGTTGGACTTCTGCTTGATCGAAGCAGTTGGGCCAGTCGCGGACTAGGGAGGTTAGGCGGCGTGATCGACGCGAACTTCCGAGGTGAGGTCGAAGCGATCATGCGAGCACACGGAGAGCCCATCATGTTTCGGCCTGACAGAGCGATCGTGCAGATGGTCGTAGTGCCCGTCTTTCGTGGCCCGTTGTCCTTCGTGAGCGAGTTGCCTACGTCAGTACGCGGTACAGCCGGCTTCGGGAGTACTGACCGTGGCTAATCCACTGCTTAGCTACCTGAACAAGCGCCTTGGTCGGCACGAGGGCTCAGGTGTCGAAGTCACGTTCTCGTGCCCTGCGTGTCTTGATCGTGTAGGTAGTGAAGGCTCGAAGCTGCACCTGCACATCAATCTCGCGAAAGGGGCGATGAACTGCTTTCGCTGCGAGTTCTCTGCGAACCTCTACAAGCTGTTTGTCTTCCTCAATGGAGGAATCATCCGACCGGAAGAGCGCGTATTCCTCGGGCGTGAGGAGCCTCTACGGTATGCGTCGTTCAACGAGCTGCGTCGCGAGTGGCGACGAGAGTCGGACGGACGTCTGCGTGCGGTGCGGTTGCCGAAAGAGGCGCGACCGATTGCCGGCGATGCCATCGGTGTACACACAGCGCGTCGCTACATGGAACGCCGAGGTGTCAAAGATGTTGATGCCGTAGCTGCGCTGCATCAACTGCACTACGCCTCTTCTGGTCGCTACGGAGGTCACATTCTGTTCCCATGCTTCGAGCACGGCGTACAGGTCTACTTCACTACGCGTGCCGCCTCGAAAACAGCACTGCTCAAGAGCAAGAACCCGAGGAAAGCTGAAGGCTTCTACGGGAAGTCCGACACGTTGCTAGGGCTCGATGTGGCTGCGCGCCACGAGCGCGTGCTGATCGTGGAAGGTCCGTTCGACATGCTCGCCGCTCCGAAGGGAGTAGGCGCAGTGGCCCTCATGGGGAAGGTCGCGAGTCAGCGACAGCTATCGCTCCTGGCGCACCTCGCACGCTCCGATGCGCACCCCGAGTTGGTCGTAGCTCTCGACGCCGACGCACAGTCGCACGCAGTGGAGCTACACCGCCGCCTGCGCTCTCGTGGCGTCCGTGTGACGCTTCTACGACTCGGAGAAGGGGATCCGTGGAGCCAGCGCGCTACGCTGCCGAGCCTCATGCACTCTCGCGTTGAGCGCGTCTCTCTGACCGATCGGCTTGCGTTGCAACTTGCAACGACTTAGGGAAATATTGCCGCATGACTGGTGTCGTTGCTGTTGCGCCGCGGGCCGTAGTCCCCGAGACGGAACCGAAGACAGGATGCTCGTGGTGCCCGCTCGCGCCGTTCTGGTCTGACTTTGCGGACTACGCGAAGGACTACAAACGCGACGCAACGAAGATCACACAGAAGGAGAAAGAGCCGCACACGATTCACACGCGCAACGTCTCAGAAGAGTGGACCGAGGTAGACGTCCTGTTCGTTGGTGAAGCGCCCGGCGCTCTGGAGGATAAGAAAGGAGTACCATTCGTCGGGAAGTCCGGATCGTTGCTGCGCGCGGGTGTGAGTGCGATCGAAGGAGTGCGGGTCGGGTTCACTAATCCTGTTAGATGCCGGCCCCCTGGGAATAGAACACCGTCGGACACAATCGCGAGGTCGTGTGCCTCTGCGCTCGTGGATGAGATCCGCGCACGTCGGCCGCGCTTGCTTGTCGCGCTCGGGAACACGGCGCTGTGGTCACTCGCGAGTGAGACAGGCATCACGACGCATACGGGTCACGTCCTCAAATGCACCATCTCCGAGTTTGCACACATCCCGGTGTTGGCATGCTTGCACCCTGCTTACGTGTTGCGCTTCGATCACGAGGTCGAGCGCATGGCCGCAGCACTGGAGACCGCTCAGAAGATCCTGCGTGGCGAGTACACCAGCCGCCGTGGCCTCGGAACCTACCACGTTGCGAAGACCGCGGACGAAGCGATCAAATGGTTGCGCAAGTTCATGCGCGCGGATCTGGTCGCACACGATACGGAGACGGGCTCACTCTCGTTCACACAGACGAAATGGCCTCGCCTATTGTGCTTCTCGTTCAGTGATGAAGAAGGCAAAGGCTATGTCATCCCGTTCGATCACAAGGAGTGCACTTTCGATGCTCACGACAAGAAGCGCGTCGCGTACTGGCTGAAGAAGTACTTCAAGTCATCCGTTAGGAAGGCAGCGCAGAACGAGAAGTACGACCGCAACCACATCCGTGCGCGTCTTGGCGTCGAAGTGCGGAACGTCGTTGACGTGATGATGCAGCACTACGTCATCAACGAGACGAGAGGTACTCACGGACTCGACAAGACTGCGCACGTCTACACCGGGATGGGTGGCTACGACAAACAGCTCACCGACTACGTTGCAGCGCATGCCGATGCGGATCCGAGTCGTGGTGGTAGCTACGCCAATATCCCCGGATGCGTGTTGTTCCCTTACAGTGGCCAAGACGCGGATGCCACGAGGCGCATCTCGGTCGCTCTGCCGAAGGACGAGAAGGACTACACCCGTGCCAGGCGCCGTCTCGCGGAAGTCTTCTATCCGAAGTTCTCGCTAGCCCTGTCGCGGATGGAGGCGGCGGGTGCGCACATCGATCCTTCCGCTGCGAAGATCCTCGATCGCTACTACGCCTCGGAGATGGTGTGCCTACACAAGAGCCTCGGCGAGCACGTAGCGGTGCGGCAGTTTCTCCGAATGCGCGCAAGGAAAGCTGAGGTCAAGGGGGACACAGCGGCGATTCGCAAAGCGAAGGAGCCGTTCAATCCGAAGTCACCGCAGCAGCTTCAGTCTGTGCTCTTCTTGCACATGAAGGAGCGCCCGCGTGAGCTGACGAAAACCGGACTGACGTTCACGAGCACGAGACTCCAACGACTTCAGAAGGAGTGGCGAGCGCTTCCATCGAGCAAGCGCCGACGCACGCCTGAGCCGACGAGGGAAGCGATCGTAAGTGAACTCATCGCACAGGGTGACGTTTCTGGGTTCTCGACGAAAGCCTCTGTGCTGCAAGAGATGGAGCGAGACGGTAACGACGTGTGCGCAACGCTGCTGAACTACCGGCACTACGCGACGCTGAAAGGGACGTTCACCACCCCAATGCTCGCGCAGGTGGAGGGCGACAAGAAGCTACGCAGTACCTTCTTGATGCACGGGACGGGCACGAGTCGGCTCGCAAGCCGGCGTCCGAATCTCCAGAACGTGCCGATCCATGACGGCGTCAAGGTCGTGTCGAAGGGAGCAAGCAAGGACGCGTTCAACCACGGTGGCGTCAAGAACGCGTACGTATCGCGATTCGGACGTGACGGCTTGCTCCTCTCCGCAGATCAATCGCAAGTAGAGCTGCGCGTCGGTGCGGCGTTCTACAACGAGCCGGTGATGATCGAAGCGTACAAGCGGGGTGATGACTTGCACCGCTTGACGGCGATCGACATCTCGCGACTGTCGGTGGCGAAGTTCGACGCGCTACCGAAGGAAGTCAAGAAGGACTGGCGCACTCGCGCGAAGCGAGTGAACTTCGGCAGTCTCTTTGGTGGAGGGCCAGGTGCGCTCATGCGCACGCTCGCGAAAGATGGAGTGTTTATCACAGAGGAGGAAGCGCAGGAGTTGTTGCACCGCTTCTTCGAGAAGCGTCCTGGACTCAAGCGCGGCATCGAGCGGCTGAAGGCGCAGGTGCGTCGCGATGGCTACGTCGAGTGGTTCACCGGCCACAAGCGCCGTGTACAGGAGGTCTTCTCGTCCGATGAGGAGCAAGTCGCACGTGCGTTGCGTCAATGCGTCAATGCACCGGTGCAGGGTGGTGCAGGCATGCTCACGAACATGTCGTTGACGCTAATCGATCGCGACATGCGTCGGCTGAAGATGGGCTCGAAGTTGATCCTCACCGTGCATGACTCGATCATCTTCGACGTGCTGGTCGATGAACTTGTGGATCTCGCGAAGCTGGTACGTGATCGGATGGAGAACGTCATGCACTACTCAGACGAGGTGCTCCCCGGCCTCGACTGGAAGTGGCTCACGGTTCCGCTTCGCGCCGATTTTTCTTCCGGCTTTCGGTGGGGTAGCGACATCGAGTGGCGCGAAGCGACGGTCAAGCGCAACGGAGAATCGATCACGCGCGAGCTGACTCTTGATGACCTTGACATCGATCACTTGTGGGCAGCGATGACGCAAGCCGATGAGGCGGCCGTTGCGGAGCTGCGCACGTATCGAGAGAGGACGCAGGCGGGCGCAGCCCTGGATCCGGTCCTGCTGGACGCAGAAGACGAAGATTCTGAAGAAGATGACGACGAGGGCGGCTAGCCTCTTCCGCCCCTTGCCGACCTCTAAAATCCGTCGCTTGCGCGCCGCGGAAGCCCTGTCGTACGTCGAAGCTGTGCGGCTTCGTCTCGACAACGGAGAAGTCTGCGCATTCGACATCGCGAGTGAGGTGCGCATCGAGAGGAAGAACATCCGTGCGACCGCACGCAATGCGCCCTCGGATTACGCGTTCTGGGCCTACGCGGCAGCGCGTGCGAAGGCGAATGCGCAGAGTGCCAAACGGAGACTTGAGCGTATCGAAGCCCGTGATCTGATCGCGTTCGCACAGTCGTCAAAGCAGCGCTTCGGATCGTTCGTATCCGGCGATCAGGTGCGTGCATTCGTGACGATGACCCCCGAGGTCAGAAGCGCACGAAAGAAGTTCGACCGATTGCAGCACGCCGCTGAGCTGGTCGAAGGCATCCGCGCAGCCATGGATCACCGTCTCTACGTGCTGCGCAAACTTGTGCAGGCAAACACTGACCGATCACACGAAACCCGAAAGGAAGCTGCAACGTGACCATCTCGAAATCTCTACGCGACGCTCTGGACAAGGACCGAAAGAAATGGGGCCGCAGAGGCGGAGGGTTGTGGCTCGATCGCCCGAAGGTCGGCGAGTCGATTCGTGTCCGCATGCTGCCGCTCAATGAGCACGATCCGCTCGTCACCCGCGTGCAGTACTTCCGCCCGCAAGGTGCAGAGCCGCGTGTGGTGACCTCGCCCGAGACTTGGGGTGTCACCGATCCGCTGTCCGAAGCTCTCAGCTCACTGAGCAAGGACGATTGGGAAGACGCGCGCAACAACGTGGCCAGTCGTCGTATCGAGAAGCTGGTCGCGGTGGTGAAGCGTGGCGAGAAGAAGTCGAAGATCCAGATTCTCGGTTTCACTGGTGCCCTCTGGGATGAGGTCGCGAGCTACATCAACCCGACGGACGGTTCGAAGCCGGTCGACGTCACCGACGTTCTCAAAGGGCGTGATCTCACGATCAGCTCGACGAAGAAAGGGGGCAACGGTCCGGTCGAGTACAAGCTGCGCGTCGGTGACCCAACACCGCTGCACAAGTCCGAGAAAGTAGCTCGCCGCCTGCTCAGTGAGGCGGAGAAGTTAGACATCCGCTCACAGATTCAGAAGCCCGACGTACGGGCTCTCGGTGAGATGTTCGAAGCGCTCACGGCTAACGCAATGCCGGGAGCGGGTGCAATCAAAGAGTCGCTGAAGGAAGCGTTCAAACTGATGAAGTCGAAGAAGACAGGTGACGACGGAGACGAGCTGCCGAAGGGCACAACGGGTACCTACGACGACGACAAGAAAGGTGAGATCACGGTCACCGTTGTTGGGCCAGATCCTGACGATGAGGACTACGTCGAGGTCAAGGACGAGGACGGTGAGCGGTTCATGATCCTTCGTTCCGAGTTCGTGGAAGACTCAGACGATGCGAAGCCGACTAAGAAGTCGAAGAAGTCCGCGAAGGCGGCTGAAGACGAGGACGACGACGACGAGGACGACGCTGACGACGACGACGAAGACGACGACGACGAAGACGACGCCGAGGACGAAGATGCGAAGCCGGCTAAGAAGTCCAAGTCTTCAAAGGCATCCGACGACGATGAGGACGAGGATGATGATGACGATGAAGATGAGGACGACGACGAGGACGAAGACGACGAGGAAACTGCGAAGCCCAAGAAGGCAAAGAAATCCTCGAAAGCATCCGACGACGATGAAGATGAGGACGAAGACGACGACGAGGACGAAGACGACGACGAGGACGAAGACGACGACGACGAAGACGACGACGAGGATGAGAAGCCGGCTAAGAAGGCCAAGTCAAAGCCTGCAAAGAAGTCGAAGGCATCCGACGACGATGATGACGAAGACGAGGCCGACGAAGATGAGCCGGACGCGGACGACTTCGTCGAAGAGCCGAAGTCGAACCCTGCCCGCAAACCGAAGTCGAGTAGCAAGCCAACCGCGAAGGCAAGCAAGTCGAAGAAAGCAGAGCCTGCACGTCGCACGGTGACCCGCGTCACGAAGAAGACTTCAAAGAAGTCGTCGAAGAAGCGATAGACCGTGCTCCGCCCGGGCGATCAGGTCACGGTTTCGATAGCGCCACGGGCGGAGTTCGGCTCGAAGTACATCACGCCACACGCACAAGTCTCCTTGACGCGTGTTCTAGGTGCTGACGTCAAGAGTGAGTTGAAGGCGCTGCGTCGTGACCTGCGCGCTCTCTATCGAATGGCTCTGTTGCACGAACTCGGTACCGAACATGAACTCCAAGAAGCCTTCAACGAGGGCGGATACGACCGCGTCGCAGAGTGGTGCAAAACCGCGAAGATCTGTCGTTCGACAACCGCGAAGCGAAACGTACGTCGCTGAGTTCGTCTTACGGCACAAGAAGCTCGGCCTGGACACGCTAGCAAGCTCTCCGGCTGCTGCGGCGGTCAAGGAGTGGATCCCGACAGGCATCGTCGGTGTCGACACGATCCTCGGTGGAGGCTTCGCTGTAGGTCGATTCTCAGAGATGAGCGGTGCGGTAGCTGCGGGAAAGACTGCGCTCGCCGTGATGGCCCTCCGATCGACTGTCCGACTTGGCGGCTTGCCCGTGTTGATCGACTTCGAGCGGAGTGTCGATCCGACGCGTATGCACCAGCAGGGGATCAAGGAAGACGAGCTGGTCTACTTGGCGCCGACTTGCCTCGAAGATGGTCTGGCGAAGCTCGAAGCGATCTGTGAGAAGCTCGCTAGCGACCCGCCACGCGGTCCGAGCCTGATCGTGTGGGACTCGCTCGTGTCCGCGATCCCGAAGGTCGAGCTAGAGGGCAAGGTCGACTCGCAGCGCATGGGGCTGCGCGCTGCGGCGATCAACAAGGTGTGTCTGCGGATGGTTGAGCGTCTACCTCGGGCGCGTGCGCACCTCATGTGGATCAACCAAGTGCGCGACAAGATGAACAAGATGCCGTACGGACCGCAGACGGACACTCCGGGCGGATGGGCACCGAAGTTCTATGCGTCGCAGCGCATCGAGTGCAGGCAGGTGTTCAAGGAACGCGACAGCCAAGGGAACGTCACGGGTTACGTCATTCGGGTCGACACGTTGAAGAACCGCGGAGTACGCCCGCACCAGCAAACCGAGTGGATTCTGTCCTTCCGTGAGGGTCCGTCTCCGGCTCTCTCCGCTCTGCATGTCCTTCGCCGAGCAGGGGTCATCAAGACCGTCGGTGGCAAAATGCAGTTGCGTTTGGATGGTCAACTCCTCAAGTTCAACAAGAAGGAGTGGCGCGAACTGCTGCGCGACTCCGACGTGGCACCCTCGATCAACCAGCTATACGCGTCGGTAGTGACTGCCGGTCGCGTCAAGAAAGCCAAACATGACAACGACAACGAAGCCTAAGAAGAAGTCGGCCAAGCCGGCAAAGAAGACCAAGCCGGAGAAGTCCGCTCGTCTTCCGAAGAAGGAAACAGCGAGCGCCGGTGAGACGCAGGCTGTGCAGGTCTACCACGATGTCCCGGTCATCGGTGACTCGACCAAGGTCACGCAAAAGGGGTTGAGTGCGCAGCTCGACATCGACGCGATCTCGACCAAGGCGAAGCTCAATCCGCGTTTGCCGTCTGCGGATGACGACGCCAATCACACTGCGTTGGTGCAGTCGATTCGTGAGCACGGTTTGCTTCAGCCGCTCTCTGTCCGACCCTCGAAGAAGTCCGGTGAGTTCGACTTGATCGCCGGCAGGCGTCGTCTCGACGCGCTCAAGCAGCTCAAGCACTCAACGGTGCCGGTTCTGATCCGTCTCGACCTGTCGGACGACGATGAGGCGACGTGTGCAGCCATCGCCGAGAATCAGTCGCGCATCGGCCTAGACCCGGTTGCAGTGGGGCGTACGGTCCTAGCGCTTCAGGATCGTGGGTGGAAGCTCGACGATATCGTCACCGCCATGAAGGGGGCTGTCGACAAGAGCACGGTTAGTCGTTGGTCGGCTCTCCCGACACTCCCTGACGACGTCCAAGCGGGGATCACGAAAGGTGACATCCCGGTCGCGGTTGGTAGCGAACTCGCACTGATCGAGGACAAAAAGGCACGTGTGGCAACGGCGAAGCAAGTCACAGACTCGCTGCGCGAGAACCACCCGATGACGATCAACGACGTCAAGAAGATCCGAGCGAAGCTGAGTGCGGAGGCAGAGGCGGATGACGCGGCGGAGGGTGGCGACACGGAGGCACCGAACGCGAAACAGAAGAAGAAGTCGAAGCGGATGGTGGTCAAGAAGACCCCTGCCGAGGTCAACGAGAAGCTGGCAGAGCTGTGCGCGAACCTCTGTGACATCGCAGATCGCGACAGTGATGACGCAGAGAAACTCGAACTGCGTGCGTTGGTCTGCGCGCTGCTCTGGTGGCGTGGTGACCTGGAAGAGATCACTCCGGTCGACCCTGAAGAGAAGAAGGCGGATGCAGCCTTCATGACCTTGGTGACCAACGAAGCGGAGCGCCTCGAACCCGTCGCGTGAGTCGTCCGGTCCTGATCGACGCGAACAGTCTTCTGATGCGATGCATCATGGCATCCGCGTTGGAAGACTTGAGCGTCGGCGGGGTGTTCACGGGGGGCCTGTACGCTTCGCTCAACTCCTTGCGTGACGTACTGTCGCAAGAGGAAGTCGACGCTGGTCGTGTCTACGCCTTCTTCGATCACTCGCCACCGCCGTTCCGCCGCGCTCTGTTCCCTAACTACAAGCTCGGTCGTGTAGCTCCTCGGATGCTCGACCCTGAGACGTACGAGCGTGCGAAGGAACAGATTCGACACGCCTTCGCTCTCTGGCCTACGCTGGGGATCGCCTGCATGCGCTACGTCGAGCGTGAGGCGGATGATGCGATCGGTGCGGCGGTCATGGAGTTCAGTGCGCGCAAGATCCGCCCGGTGATCGTGTCGGGCGATCGGGACATGTTTCAGTTCGCAGACGTGGCGGACATCTGGTTCTTGTCGAAAGAGCCTTACTTGGTCTGTCCCGATGATTGGCCGACGGACCTATGCCCACGCGATCAGTATCGACTCTTCCGCGCCCTTGTAGGCGATGCGAGCGATGGGCTGACGGGCGTGAAGGGATGCGGCCCTGCTGGTGCGCTCAAGATCCTGGCAGAGACCAAAGCGACTACGCTCGATGAGCTGAGACAAGCGCTGCCGAAGCTCAAGCAGAGTCACGTCGTGCAGCAAGTGGCTGCTTCTGCGGAAGTCATCGAGCGCATGCTCAAGGTGATGGATCTGCGGAAGTCATTCGGGAATCGCCGAGGGCTGGTTGAGCGCCTGGACACACCCGCGACACTCGATCAGCGTGCGTTCGTTGCGCAGTGCAAGCAGTGGAGCTTCAAGAGCATCTACCTCGGTGATGTGCAGTCGTTCCTCGTTCCGTTCCGTCGGTGCTTAGCATGACTCAAATCGTCGGCTTCCTCCTTCTTTCGGTGTGTGTAGTCGTGCTCTGTTTCACGTACGCCGTGGTGCATAGCTCGTGGTTGGTAGCCCTGCTGAGTGGCAGTTTGTTGTTCTCGCTGATCGGTGTGTTGCTGAGTTGGGTGCACAGCATCCTCGACACCAGTAAGAAGCCACCGAAGGTTGAGGAGTAGATGCGCGTTGCAGTCTGTGCTGACCTTCAGTTCTGCCAGCAACATTCGTACTCGCATCTGACTCCTGCGGGAGCGAGTCGTTTGGTGGACCGCATCGAGTGTTTCCGTTGGATCATCGACGCGGCTGTCAAACGCAAGTGCGAGCGCCTGTACGTCCTTGGGGACATCTTCGACTCACGCACGTCGATCGATCTGCCGGTGCTCGATGCAGTCTGTCGGGCGTTCCGTACAGGGAGCGAGCGGATTCCGATCCGCGTGACTGCCGGCAACCACGACGTCTACCTGCGCGACTCACGCGTCACGTCGTTACACGCACTCGCTACGAATCGGATCACGGTCATCGACAAGATGCGAGTGATGCGCCTCGGCTCGAAGCGGGTTGCATGTATCCCATGGGTCGATGATCCTGCGGTCTTCAAGAAGCGTCTGGATCGTGCGACAAGGCAAGGTGTCGACTACGTCTTCGGGCATGCGATGATCGAAGGTGCGGTGCCGCAAGCGAAGGGACTACCGCTGGAGTGGTTCACCAAAGGCCCGTGGCGGATCGCACTGTTCGGCGACGTGCATCAACCGATTAGTCTGAACGAGAAGCCGGTGCCGTTCGTAGGCTACGTCGGCTGCCCGATGCATATGCACTTCGGCGACGCTGATGGTGTGCGGGGCTTCATGGTGATTGATACCGACACTGATGAACTTGAGTTCATCGAGAACAAGACCTCGCCACGGTTCTGTGTCGTGGACTCCCTTGAAGACCTCGACGGTGTGCGTGAGGTCGACTTCGTGCGTGTCGATTCTGCTGATGCGCGAGTCGTGAAGCGTGCACGCGGGATCGCGCATTGGGTCGACGCACCTCCGATCCTCGAAGAAGGTGAAGCTGCGCGCATCGACGCACGAGGCATGAGTGATCGCCAACTGCTCGACGCCTACATCGATCAAGTGGGATCGGAAGCCAATCGCGAGAAGCTGATCGCTATGGGCTTGAACTTCCTGAGCGCGACGACGAAATGAAGCCACGTCGCAAGTCAGTTGCCGCACCGGAAGCGGTCTACATCGGAGAGGTTGAGGTAGATAACTTCGGCGCCTACGTGCGTGCGAAGGTCGATTTCGATACGCCCGGTCTGACAGTCATCGAAGGCAAGAACGGCGAAGGCAAGTCGACGCTGCTCGAAGCTCCTGTATGGGCTCTGACCGGAAAGCTCTTGCGCGATGGTGTCGCACCGGACGAAGTGATCCACCTCGATCCTGATGGCAAGCCCGTCAAAGCGGGCTGCATGGTGCGAGTTACGCTGCGCGGATCGATCAACGCAGTGATTCGTCGCTCGGTGAAGCACCACGAGCACGGCACCGGCGTGCAGTTCATCGTCGATGGTGTGGATCAGACGGCCGGGACCAATACAGAGACCACGTCGCGGATCGCAACTGTGCTCGGCGCCGACGCAGAGACCCTGATGCAGACCGTGGCATTCTGCGCGCGTGCTGGTGTGCGATCGTTCTTCACCGCGCCGGATGCAGAGCGGAAGCGGATCTTCAGCACGCTCCTGGGGCTCGATCGCTTCGTGCGAGCACAGAAACTCGCCGCAACTGCGCACACAGAGGCGCAGATGTCGCAGGCCAGTCTGATGACCGCGCAGATGAACGAGGGACTCCGCCTAAACGAACTGCGTAGCGCGCGAGAGCGTGCAGCCACCGCGACAGGTATCGACGTTGCTGCGACCAAGAAGGCGCTACGAGAAGCCGAAACGCGTAGGTACGAGCTGGCCGACCGAGTTCGAAGGGCCGAGACTCGGAGATCCGAGTGCATCGCAGCCGATCAGGAGAGGCGTGCGGAGAACAACGCGGCTCGTGGAGAGTGGAAGCGACTGATTGAGGTGGAGGACGCGAAGATCCAACAAGCGATCTCCCGACGAGCACAAGCAGAAGAGAAGTGCGATCAAGCGACCAAGACTTTCAAGCGCATGCGATCCTTGGCGGATGCGAAGAAGTGCAGTCAGTGTGACAGACCTGTGTCCGCTGCGGAGGTTCGCCAGTGGATCAGTGATGCGGAGACGCTAGCCATAGCGTTCGCAGAGGAGCACGAGAAGGCGATTGAGGCTTTGCAGGATCGCCGTGCTCGACGCGATGCAGTCAAAGAACCCGCGCAGTTCGAACCCGATCCGAGGATCGAGGAACTCGGAAAGAAGCTCGCAGACCGTCGTGACGCACACGCGAAGTCAGAGTCGGAGATCGCAACACTTCGCACGCAGTTGCAAGCCGCGTCCGCTGTGCGTGAGCAAGCAGCTACCTTCGGTGAAACCATCAAGAAGGTAGAGCGCAAGATCGAGAAGATCGACGCAGAGCTGCTCGAAGTGCAAGGACAGCTCGTCCTTACTTCGTTCTGGTCGACGGGCTTTGGTGCACGTGGTGTGCAGAGCTACCTCGTTGAGAGTGAGCTGCCAGCGATCAACCACGACGCGCAAATCTACGCGGTGAAGCTGATTGGTGAGGGTGTGACCGTTCGCTTCGATGCGACCAAGAAGCTCAAGTCGAGCGACGCGCTGCGCGAGCAGATGTCGAGCCACATCAAGTTGCCGGGTGCTGCGCAGAGCTACGCAACCGCGTCACGCTCGCAGCGCCACCGCCTGGACATCGCAGTACTCCTCGCACTGCGGAACATGATCGCGAGACGTGCAGGCATCAAGTGGCGGCAACTCTTTGCGGACGAGATGTTCGACGGACTCGACAGCGCGGGCGTAGAGAAGGTGCAGGAGCTGCTCGAAGACCTCTCACGCGAGGCACCGGTGATGCTCGCGACGCACGACTCGCGCCTGCAAGGGATTGGCAACAGGCGCCTGGTCGTTACGCACGCGAATGGAGTGGCGACGGTTGAAGAGCGCTGAGGCGTAATCGCACGCGCTCGGTGTCACGGCTCGAAACCGTTGCCGTGCGTTCCTCGGTGCGTGCGGTAACCTTCTCGCATGTCGAACGACAAGACGCCACCGCAGAGGAAGTCACCGCAGAGGAAGTCACCGCAGAGGAAGTCACCGCATGTTCTTCAGCTCGCGACTGTTTGGGCCGAGTGGGAAGTGAAGGAGCAAACACTGAAAGCCGAAGCCAAGGCTCTGCAAGAGCGAATTACGGACATGAATCGCAAGAGGCGCGACGCAGAAGACGCCCTTTTGGCCCTCGTCGGTAAAGATGAGGACCGTCTGATTCAGACTCACTACGGCATCGTCGTTGTGACGTGGGATAGTGATCGCGGTGTTGCAAACATCCGCCTAGGCCAAGTCGAGTCGTGACCACCCCGACCATCTCCAACCTGCGCATCACCAAGCGTCGGTGCGGTGACTGCACTGTCTGTTGCACGGTGCTCGGTGTCGCGTCGATGCGGAAGCCTAGCTTCACTCCCTGTGAGTTTCAGTGCGCTGGAGGTTGCGGCATCTACGATCAACGCCCACCTGACTGCCGGAAGTTCGAGTGCGATTGGCTGCGCGGATTGCATGAAGGGATGCGTCCCGACAGTTCTGGCTTCGTGATCGAGACGACGGTCCTCAAGGAGCCGGACTACCCGACTCTGTACACCATCGTGACGATCTCGATCCTGCCTGCCTTCGCAATCGACGAGTTGCATCGACTAGTGCATGCGCAAGTCGACGCGGGACGCACCATCATCCTCATACGAAAGGGTGAGCAAGTTCTGTTGGCGATCGACAACGCGTACAAGGTGTTCCTGCGGATGGCGGAACGCGTTGGTGATCTGCCGACTGTGCCGCCCCGCGTGCTCCTGCGCGACTGGTGCGCATCGGATCCCTGCGCCGTCGAGGTGTCGAAGTGACGCGCCCGGGTGTCGCGAGTCGGGATAAGGGTGCACGCTTCATGCGGCAGATCTGCTACGACCTCACCGATTGGGTGAGCAAGCACGGTGGTACGGAGCGACCGAAAGGCTTCCCGAACTGCAAGCAAGAGGATCTGCCGTTCCGCGTTCGGAGCACCTCGATCACGCCGATCGAAGGACACTGGAAGGGCTCGGGTGACATCCTCTGGCGACCGGACATCCGCTTCTATTTCCGCGTCGAAGCAAAGTGTGTAGAGGGCTGGTCATTCGATCAGTGCCTCAACGAGAACTGGCCTATCGGAAAGTGGTGGGGACAAGCACAAGAGCAAGCGCGAGAGGCGGGCGTGCGTCCACTTCTGATCTTCACTCGGAATCGGCAACCGACGTGGGCTGCGACACGATGGCGCGACACCCCGCAGGGGGTCTTTACGCACTGCGTGCGTGCGGGTGACCTCGCCATCTGGCCTTGGGTAGCTCGCGACGCCCTTGACCCATTCTGAGACTCTGAGTTCGCAGGCTCAAGTCGCTAGGGTGTGCGGTCCGATAAGGGCTGCATGTTCAAGTTCGCCAAGTTCACCGCAATCGTTCTCCTGACCGCCACCCTGACCGCCACGCCCGTGCCCGCGCCGGTCCTGATGCCGCTCTCGCTCACCGAGTTGGTCGACGCGGGTGTGGTCGACGTGGTCCGCCGCTGCTACATCCTCCTGCACGGCTCGGACGATAACTTCGTGCCGGACGCGGTCATCACGCAGGCGGGGGGCGACGGGGTGGATGTCTCGTCGTGGATGCCCGAGTCGTGGGTGCTCGACCGCGTGACGGCGGCCAGCGTCCTCGGGGTGAATACCAAGCGCTTCGAGCCGGTCGACCGCAAGCAGGCGCGGATGATCCTCGCGGCGCACTACTCCGGCTTCTAGTCGACGAACGGCGGCTCGCGCAGGGGTTCGGTGTGGATCCTGGCGCGATGCACGTCTGTCCGCTTGCGCCACTCGTCACGCTTGCTTCGAGCGTCCGATCGCGACTTGGCTTCGAGAGTCTGCTGCGGACGGCCATCGATGTAGGAGATGACGACGGTCCACTTCTTCTTCGTTTGCAGAGCCATCAGTAACCAAACGAGCCGTTGGCTTGCAGAGCGCGGCTCTCCCATAGCAGACGGCCATCGTCGATGGTCTGAGTCGTGCCAGCCGTGATGCTGCCGAGCACCGCGCCGTCAGGCGAGATCACCAGGCCGCCGGGATTGCGGACACCGATGCTGTCGATGATCGCCCAACCGGTCTCTAGATCGCCACGGCCGTCGCAGGTCAGATCCAGCTCGCGCGGGTCTTGAGGGGTGCGCCCCAAGAAGTCGTCCGAGAACAGCGGGCTGACGCGGACCAACGGTTGGTCGAACCAGCAGTTGAAGTCGATCGTCGCCGACAGTGGGAACTCGTTGTCGTTCCACACGGACAGGTAGATCGTGTTGACGTCGAACTCGGCGCCGGTCAAGTTCAACAGCGACAGCCGCGACTCGGCCAAGGCGATGAAGGAGTCGATGTAGAGCTGCTCGGGCACTCTCTCGTACTCAAGGCCATCGAACTCCATACGTCGGTTCTGGTTGAGGTCTGTCTCGTTGCCGGCGCTGACCGGCGAAGAGAACGGAATTGCCTCGGTCGAGTAAACGGTCCCCGACGCGTTGACCACAAGCTCCGAGCCGATCAGGTCGTTGTGCGACCACGGCGTGCGGAACAGTGCGGGATCTTCGGCGTCCACGACGACGTAGCCTTCCTGAGTGCCAGCGGTCGCGTTGTGACACGTCGTCATGACGCTCAAGGTGTCGGCCGGCGTGAGGAACTCGACGCGATCGAAGATCACACAAGCGAGCGGTCGAAACGCGTTGGCTGGGTTCGGGACCACGTTCACGTATTGGTAGTGAACGTTCGTGCTGCCACCAAAGCTGATGCGCGTCTGCGGCGTCAGGTTGGTGTTGGTCACGGACAGAACCGTGAAGGCGGTGCCGGAGCGATGCACCGGGAAGATGAGAACACTGCCGGCCTTGCGACCGTCAGCGAAGGCGTTGCTAGCGAGCAGGCTGCCAACGAGTGCGGCAGCGAAAAGCGAGGACTTCATCCGTGAACGTTTCCTTTGAGGTGACAGGGCGTGGGATCAACCGTCCCACAACCGCCGACGAAACCTAGCATCCCGTGTGCCCCTGTGCTGATTCGATCGAATGCGTGGGAGCGGGTTGCTTGTGCGGTGCGACGTTCAGGGTCTGACCGGAGTGAGGTATCCCGTCGTTCTCATGGTCGCGTCCGCAACCTGTGGCACAGGCTGTCGCCGAGGAACGGCATAACGCTTATTTTTTGGATGGGGGTAAACTCTTTCGATGGAGCCCATCACCCACGTCCCGAGCGACGACGAGCGGCGTATGCTGGACGCGGCAACCAATACGCTGGCTTGCGGCTTCACCCTCTCTGCTGCGGTTATGGAGGTTGTCGGTGGGTCTAGGGATGGCGAGGAGGAGGATCGCGTTGAGATGTTCTCACTCGTGGTGGCGACTTCGGAAGAAGATCGCGTGTTGGTGAACCTGCCTCTGACAACGAAACGACTGGTCGACGAGATAGTTGTGGCACTCCTTGAAGCCAAAGAACGGATCAAGGACTGAGCGATGTTCCCGCGTGTCTCAGAGGATGAAGTGCAGAAGCTCTTCCCCGTAGCGAAGTTCGCAATCGCCGCAGGCTTCGCGGTGCATCAGCAGAACATCGAACGGCTCGGCGGTGCTGACGACGGTGCGCAGCACAACGGGCCGATGCTCACTCTCCTCGCACGAGAGACGGTGGATGGTGGCGCTGTCGCGATGCTGTCACTGCCCCTCGATGACGTACTCATCGATCAACTCATTTGCCGTCTACGTGAGTCAGCGCGACCGTTGCGCGGTAGTGAGTTTCGTTCGAAGGTCGACGGTGAAGTCGTCAAAGCGTTTCAGATGACGCTTGCCCGTCGCGAGGACAACAGCGAATGGCCGGACTGGCTGAACCACGCGTGGAATCTTCCTCGGGGGTCTGTTGGTTCGGTGTACCCAACGGTAGCCGGTGATCGATTCGGAACTCTGTCGATGACTGTCTCCTCGGTACTGCGTGAAGGGACGGTCGGTGAGTGGCGCATACTTTGGGATTACTGGATCATCAGAACTGCGGATGGAGGGCTCTGCTGTTCCTCGCCAATTCTGTTCACGAGGCTATTCGAGGAAGCATGAACAAAGCTCAACGAGAACTAGCGGCCAAGCATGGCACGCCTGCGGAGTTCCGCGACGCGCTCGACAAGGCGATCCTTTATGACGGTGTGACCGCCGACGAAGCACGTGCTGCACTCGACAAGTACCAAGCCGAGTGGGATGACGCAGGCAAGAAGAAGAGGGCAATCTAATGGGCACCAAGAACAAACCCGGACAGTTCGATTGTTACGCGAAAGCAGAGCCTCACGAGCCGATGTTCACGCTGCTTGCTCGTGACCCCCTTGCACCGATGCTCGTCGAGCTGTGGGCGTCGATGCGAGAGCACCTTGCAGGCAACCCGTCGAAGGTAGCCGAAGCTCGGCAGTGTGCTAAGGACATGCGCGTGTGGTTGCGTGCATGGCTGTCGCGGAACACGTCATGAGCCGCCTCGACATCATCAGGTTCTCTGTGCATGGAGATCCGTACGAGCGTCAGATCCTCCTTCAAGTCGACTCGTGCCAGCATCGATCGATAGAGCTGGAACGAACAGGCACCATTGACTATCGCTACGTGTGTGACGGCTGCGGTGCGACGGCTGAGGTGGGAGATGGTGACGCAGACCTCCCGCCAGACATCCTCGGTCCCCTTGTCCGAAACAGGATGCGGTAGTCCGATGCTGTTCGTTGTGATCGTCGTCATGCAGGAGGCTCGCTACCTACATGATGGGGCCATCGCCACTCCAGATGGCACTCGGTGCTGGCTCACGTGTGACGAGTGGGTCGCTGCGTCGTCGCGCAAAGTCGACGATGAGAATGTCATTCCCATCAACACGAAGACGTTCCAGACGGTGGAGGAAGCGGACGCATTCGCTAACCGATGGAAGGGACACCCGTGGTACTGCAAGCCGCACCCTGGTCGACATGAGGTAATCGCAGTGAAACCTCGCTACCGACAAGTCCACGATGGCTTTGAGAGGCTATGAGTAAGCGCTACCTGAAGCGTGACGCACGTCGCAAGCCCAAGCGACTCTCGAAGCGCAAGCAGTGCCTTATTCGAATGCTGGACGCGTTCGTCGACCTAGGCATGGAAGCCTACACCGCGGCCATCCAAGTGCGCGTCGCTCGCATCTTCGGCCTGCCACCCGAGGTGGTCGTCGAAGGTCGAGATCAGGGGGTCGTCGTGAACCACCGCATCTACCCGCACGACACCATGCGCCGCATATGGAAGCGCATGCTGCCAACCGAAACCGGTGCAACGGCACTCCTCGAACGGCTGCGCACTCCCCGCGGACGGCCAATCACAGTCGTCGAAGATGGCGCTACACTTAGGAACGATGCGCCGCCTCAAGCTCTTCCCGCTCCCCAACTCGCTGCTCCTGGATCTCCTACGAGCCCTGACCGCCCCTCAAGGGACTCAAGGGAAGACGATCACGATCCCTTGCTTCAGTAGCGACATCCCGAAGGACGCGCAGATCCTCTCCGTCACGTACGACTCTGCGTACGCATGCTTCCTCGTGCTCGTGCATCACCCGAGCTGGCCGGAAGTAGCCTCCGGGAAGGCTGTGCCGATCGTCGAGGACTGCCCGAAGGTGTTCGAGCTGTCTGGAATCGAGAGCACTGAGAACCACGGTACGGTTACCGGCAGTGCGGTGCCGGGCCTTCGAGACAGCTACAGCAAGTTCTCTCCCGCACAGCACGCTGCGAGGATGCTGAAGACTGTGGACTTCGGGATACAACGCGGACCTCTTCCTCAGCGTCTCAAGCAGCCACTGAGTGCCGAGCAGCTCGATCGTTACGTCAACGCGTCCCTGAATCCTCCGATGCTCTTCTGCGAAGGTGGCATCATCGACTCGATGCCCCGCACAGAGGGCTTCTTGGAGCGACGAATACGACTCGATGGTGAACAGATGCTTGCGAATGCAGAGCGATGGATACAGGACAAAGGCGAGCACAACATCGACGGCACGGTCTCAGGGCGAACGCAGATGC
>ERZ1292625.177-Hain-H41-01um-R1-177-length-110210-cov-35_pt1 | contig 74897 bp, 148 predicted proteins | sample MGYA00564400_ERZ1292625 | MGnify/ENA primary metagenome ERZ1292625 (study PRJEB36523, sample SAMEA6512639) | groundwater metagenome | collected 2019-01-08 | study: AquaDiva: Metagenomics assemblies of 32 groundwater samples | reverse complement strand
TAAGGCCGGTAGCTGGATTAAGGCCGGTGACTCGATTGAGGCCGGTGACTCGATTGAGGCCGGTAGCTGGATTAAGGCCGGTAGCTGGATTAAGGCCGGTAGCTGGATTAAGGCCGGTGACTCGATTGAGGCCGGTGACTCGATTAAGGCCGGTGACTCGATTAAGGCCGGTAGCTGGATTGAGGCCGGTAGCTGGATTAAGGCCGGTGACTCGATTAAGGTACTAAAAGGTGGAATTATTGCGGGGGATCAAATTGAATGCAAAGGAATATTGAAGTTTGCTTTAAAATTATTTGCAGGTATTTCGCCTTACTCATGGAATTCCGATGTTAAAAATACCGTAACGTGCGGCAAACTGGAAGGAAATGTCGTATATGGTACAGTTGCAGAAACTGGCTTGCCTGTAATTAAAAAGAATGAAACTATTAATATCGGTGGCGAAGAATATGAAGTCACCGATGAATTGAAGAATGCTTTAAACAATTTAAAGAAAATTTAACATAAAAGGAGAAAACAATGAAAGTAACGATTAAGGAACTTGCGGAAGATTATTTGTTGAACAATGAAAAGATCGGTACAGTAGAGGCGAATCTTTTCATTAAATACGCAAAGGCCGGGGGCAGTGCAAAGCAAGTAGGACAATTGCCGAAGAGGGATAAACAGCGTGGGCGTTGTGCTTCGATCTTTGAGATTAAAGATAAAATTTCTTTTAACCTAACTCTGAAGAATCCTCCTGTTGAAGAGGTTATTCCTGATATGGCGTTAACTGTTACAAAAAAGGCAACAGAAACGGCGAAAAAGAAAGCGGGAACTAAGAAACCTGTTCAGGGACCGAGTGCAGTAAAGAAAGGGACGCCTAAGAAAAACCCGGTAAAGAATATTTAATTTATAGGAGAATTAAAGTGAAGAAAATTATTTGCTCAATTATGTTGGTTAGTGTTCTATTTCTATCTGGGTGTTCTGCAAGGAATCTTGACGATGTAAAGACTAATTCTGAATCTACCTGGAAACAAGCAGGCTTCCAGATTATTGGATATGAAGGATATCAATGGGGGTTTGTATTCCCCTTCTCTAATTATGGCGGCGCACGAGTATGGTATACGGTTCATAAAATTCCCGATAATGGAATTACATATCATGGATTTTTGATGAAGTGGGGGACTGAATATCATATCTATAATCTTAAAGCTATAGATGCCCTGAAGCCTTAAAGATGATGAAATCCCAGATGATAAGTTAAGGAGATATTAAATGCTCACATTATTACGGAGAGGTAAAAGATGGGTTCCAATATTGCGAAAAATGTGGAATTGCAATTGCAGCCCCGAAGAAAAATTGTTCTCATAAATGGGTTCGGTTTGATACTTTTACATTAGGATCGGCATTTCTAAAGGATGATTACCATACTATTATTTATATGATGAAATGTTCTGAATGTGGTGAAATTAAGAAGGTATCTACGAGGGAATAACCTTGACAATGTATTAAGAGTTTTGTATTATAAAGACATCAACAGTGTGGCGAAACTGGTAGACGCTGAATAGGCAAGGGTTCAAGCCCCATAGACGAATTGGTATTGCCGTGCAGGTTCAAGTCCTGCCATTGTTGACCAAACAAAACTTTTATTAATACAAATTAAAGAGGTATCATTATGGCAGGGACATTGAAATCAAAGAAAGAAGTTGCTCCGAGTGTTCCGGCATCAAGTGTGGTGAAGAAGAAAGAGCCTATCTTGAAGGATGATATAAATAAATTCAATTTACTTAAAAGAAATTTTTTCAGATGCGAGAATTTGTGGGTTGGCTGGTATAGGGTCGAGCGGAAAAACTAACGCACTTTTGTACCTGTTGGCTAATTTCCGTGGATTTTGTCCTAATGTGGAGATTTATACTTATGGGCTTGTTGACACCGTTCAAGAATTTGCGAATAAAGAATTAAACGCCGTAGAGATCAGCTCAATAGACCACTTATCTTCGAAGAAAAATAGTATAATAATCCTGGATGAGGCACATTTGTTTGGACTTTCGGACAAAAGGAAGACGGAAGAGATAAACAACTTTGTGGCCTTTATCAACCATAGTAATAATTACTGCATCGTCAGCACCGCATCCCTTAGAGAGTTTAATTCTCATTTGGGTGGAATCGTAACGAAGTGGCTGTGTAAATCAATCCGTCAGGATCAGTTGATAAATGGCTCACCTCTTAAGCGAGCGGTCCAGAATTATCGTGGCCGGTTCAAGCGCCTCAATGATATAATTTTGCCACTTGGAAAATTACTCGTTTTATCGGACCAAAGGGAAATAATTTATGATATTCCGTACTTGCCGCAAATAGACACGAAAGCAGCATTGCCAGATTTATTTGCATAAGTTTATGTCCGGGAAAAAGTCCGGGAAAAAGTCCGGGCTGAAATTAATTAAATTGCCCATTAATCAAAATAATGTTAAAGTTTTACGCACATTATGCCGATAAGGTATAGTGAAGGAGGAAACATGAATTATATAGAAATGGATGAAATCAGAAAGCGACTTGGCTGGAACAAGCGAGAATTGGCCAAGCGTGTAGGGTTAGGAGAAAGAACTATACACGGCTATATTAGAAACGAAAAGAAAATCCCGGAACCTGTAGCGAAGCTAATAAGAGCATTTGATGGAGGGTATCGAGAGAAGGAGGAATAGTGAGAAAAGGCGAAAGGAAATTAACAGAAGAACAAATTTTAGAAGTATGTAATCTGTTTCAGGAAGGGATGTCAGCCATTGAGTTAAGTAAAAAATTCACAGTCCACTATGAGTCAATATATGTCTGTTTAAGGGCAAATAATATTAAGTTAAGAAAACTACACCCTAAATTAACAGAGTTGGAAGAACAAGAAATTTGCAGATTATACGTTGAAGAGGGAATGACTACGCCAGAAATAGGGAATAGATTTGATGTAAATCATAGCACAGTAAGATCATATTTAAAAAAGAATAAAATAGACCCAAGATCAACAAGGATAAAATTTACTACCGGACAAGAAAAAGAAATTCTCAATTTATATCAAGATGGAATAAATACTACTGAGATAGGGAATAAGTTCGGAGTTAGTCGAGGCGTTATAATAAAGTGTTTAAAAGAAAATAAAATAAAACGAAGGCAGGTAGGAATAAAATTAATAGATGAACAAGTTTCTAAAATATGCCAATTATATCTTGATGGAAGAAATGTCATTGAGATTTCAACAATATTTGATATTAGCCAAAGGACGGTAAGTAAATATCTTAAAGAAAATGAGATACAATTAAGAGGGAATTGTATCAAAATTAGTCCCGGCGACAAATTTGAGAGATGGACGGTTATTGAAGAAGTAAAGAGCAGAAGGGTAAAAAGAGGGAATGGTTGGAAAGATATTAGGTATTTTCTCTGTGAATGTTCTTGCCCTGATAAAACGAGGAAAGAAGTCTCGCTGAGTGGATTAAGAATTGGACATTCCAAATCGTGTGGTTGTTATAATAAGGAATCAGCAAGCAAAAGAAAATTAAATTCAGGAAAAGATTATACTGGATATATTTTCGGGAGATTGACCATTCTGTATGAAGTTGAACGGAGTAAGAATAAACAAAGACAAATAATGGCTCAGTGTTCGTGCCCGGATAAAACTATTAAGAAATATACCTTATGGAATTTAGTAAAGGGGACAACAAATTCCTGTGGTTGTTTTCAAAGAGAAAATACGAAGAACCTAAAAACATATTCGGCTAAAGACTATCAAGAGAAATATCCGCTATTCTGTCAAATAGAAGAGATACGAGATAAAATTGGAGAAGTAGGAATAGAGGCGAGATGTAAATATTGCAATAAATGGTTTAAACCAAAACAGAAGCAATTAGATTCTAGAATCAGAGCATTAGAATATCCAGAAAAAGGGTCTCTTGGGACTGAGTGCAACCTTTATTGCTCAGATGAATGTAAGCATTCTTGTATTTTATATAAATTGCAATCTGACCCATTTAAACAAAACGAAGCAAACCTTAATCAACCTACTCCCTACGAACTCGCTTATGGAGAGAAGAAAACCTACAACGTCAACGGGACGTTTACGGTTATAACTTCTGCACCATAAACGAGAATCACCCCGCAGATGACCTGATAGCGCATCACATTGACCCGAAGAAACTAGAACCAGGACTGGCCCTTGATCCAGAGAACTGCATTATAGTTTGTCGGGAATGCCATGATGAGTTACATAAAGGTGAATGTAGTACAGGTAAGTTGGCCTACACCACTTGTACTTATCCAAAACAAGAGCAACAAATAGAATTTATATAAATACGAAATTATTCTGAAATTCTGCTAGAAAAAATCCAAAAATGATCCACCAAAAAATCTCAAAATAATTCTGAAAATGTGCCAATAATTATTCTGTAAGGCTTATCATAATAAGTTGACTTTTCCCCGGATACTTTGTAAAGTAATCTTACGAATTAAAACAATTCAGGAGTATAAATTATGAAATCTTTTCCAGACAAATTGAGAGAAATGCCGATTGACAAACTCCAACATAGAATAAAAATCGAAAAACAAAATTTAGCCCTATTGGAAAGGGATATTTATTTAATGGAGAGGATACTTTCTGAGCGAGTAAATAATACAAATAAGGAGAAACAAAATGGATTTAATTAGAAAAAATCTGATGAGTATCCCAAACTATTCTCCATATTGCGGGAGTGAAAAATGTTCCATTATTCCACGTACTGTATTTGATGGAGAGCAATTTAAATGCCCTTGTTGTGGATGGCGTTCAGAGTTTCCGATGTCTTTTATTTTAGAGTATAAAAATAAATGGAGCAAATAAAATGGAAGATATGAATATCTACGATAAGCTTAATACTTATTTTTACAAAGTAACCGCCGAATATCCGGCAAGGGTTTCAAGAAAATGCCCTGAATGCCACGTTATATTTGACAAAGACGCAAACTTTTGCCAAACTTGTGGATATAAAGTGCATGAATATTACAAAGAACAGAAAAAGAAGCAAGAAGAAATGCTTACTTTATACCGTCAAGAGGAAGCAGATAAACATAACTTATTTATGAAAGATACCCTTGATGAAGTAGGATTATCGGACCATCCTAAAGCTCATGAGATTTTTAGTTATGCGTGGGAGAAAGGGCATTCTTCTGGATATAGCGAAGTTTTTAATGAGCTTCAAGATTTGTCAGGATTATTTAAATAAGGTTACGATGTTTACGATTGACATATTTTGATTAGTTTAGTACGCGGAAGCATATGACGCGATAGAAGCAAAATATTTCCCTTCGTTTCTTGAGATAAGGGAAAGTGCTTACTCTCATTTACTTTAAACTTATTTACATCTTAAATTGTCAGCAATATTTTGCAATAAAATTCCAGAGAAAAAGCTGAAAATAATTGTCAGTTAAATTTCCAGGAGAAAATTATGAGAATTATAATTATTTTATCTTTTCTGTTTTTAAATGCTTGTACTTTTGTCTCAAAAGATTTATATAAAGAGACAAGATACAGAAGCGATCCTAAAATAACAGAGGTCCAGTACTCGAATCTCATTAGTTTGAATATTGCCTGCAATAAGCAACATCCATATCCCAGTTTCTTTTTGGCATGTGCTTGGGTTCCTCTTGATCCCTCAGAAAATTGTATTGTCCGGTATGTTGAAGGTGATGAAGATTCAAGAAAACACGAGATCCAACATTGCCATGGATACAAAGATACGTGGATTCCGATTGGATTGCTAGAATATTAAATTTTAAACAGGTGCTACCATGACCAGACTAAGAACACTATCTGAAATTAAGAAACACCTGAGAACGATAGGCATTTCTCCTGATATCCTTGAATACGTTGAAAAAACAAATTGGTTTAAGGGATAACAAAATTGAATCCCAAGCGAAACATATTGAAGTCCAAAATAAAGTAGCAGTGCCAGTAAGTGAAAGATACCTTGAAATTCTGTACGTTGATTCAAGTTCTTCTAAAATTACTATAAATCCCAGAGACGGACGGGTTACGCTAAAGATTTCGGATAAAATTAAATCCAATAAAATAATTAAAGATTATGCAAAATTGACCGATATAATTATGAATGATAGCACTCTCCCTTCTATTACGATGCGGGGTAAAATCAAGTACGACGAAAATAAATACAAAATTGTTTATCTTCAGAGAGCAAGAAATTTACTAAGAATTATGAGATGGAGGGGTAATGAGATTAATTAAATTTCCAAGTATAGAACAATACCGGAATGTCATAAGAAACGTGAAGCACAAAGCTCAATTTGTTGGGTTAGATGAATCCGGCGAACCTATAATGGATCGGAATGTTATTCTTCCTAAACTAACCTTTGAAGGAACTGTAAAACTCCACGGGACAAATTCCAGTATAGTTATTTCCCCGGATGGTGAATTTTGGGCGCAAAGCCGAGAAAACATAATTACACCTGAAAAAGACAATGCCGGGTTCGCTATGTTTGCTCATGCCAATATGGAAAGGTTTAAACAAATTACAGCAGGAATAAGAGAACAAGGAGATGTTGTAATTTACGGTGAATATTGCGGAGGTAATATTCAGAAAGGGATTGCTATATGCCAACTCCCGAAAATGTTTGTTATATTTGGCATTGCTATTGCTGATGAAGAAAATCAAAAAACATACCTTTCCAGGTTTAATATTGAACAAATGGCAAAAGCTCATAAAACAGATAATGTTCATTTAGTTTATGATTTTCAGACATGGACAAAAGAAATAGATTTTGAGAATCCTGCCTTATATCAAAATGAATTAAATGAAATTACCGAAATGGTTGAGACTGAATGTCCAGTAGGTAAATCCTTTGGGATTTCTGGGATTGGTGAAGGTGTCGTTTGGAAATGTGTTACTCCTGGTTATGAAGACTCTGGTTTTTGGTTTAAAGTAAAAGGAGAGAAACATGCTGCCAGTAAGGTAAAGACATTAGCCAAGGTAGACATTGAAAAATTAAATAATATTCAAGCTCTTGCCGAACGAGTAGCGAATAACGAACGCCTTGAACAAATGCACCAACAAGTATTTGATACCCTAAATGGTGGTGAAACAGATATGAAGAAAATGGGCGATTTTATTAAGGCCGTCATGGGGGATATCTTCAAGGAAGAGATTGACTTAATTGCAGAAAGTGGATATACTGGAAAGGAATTGAATGCCCCTGTATGCAAAATTTGTAGAAGTTTTATTGCAGGTAAATTATGAAAACTTTGTACTGTGAAATCTGTTATTCCAAATTAGCAATAATCCAAGAAGGATCAAAATTAAAAGTAGGAATGGTTTGTTTGTGTGAAAATTGTTTTAGTAAATACAAGATTTCTCAGTTTTACGATAAAACAAAACCTGCTTCTAAAACACCAGATATTCCAGATTTTTTTAAGGACATCTTTGGAGGCAAAATATGAATAAAACAAGTTACAGAGTTATGAAAACGTCAGAGTACAATACCAAAGACCCAAGTATCACATTTAGAATCGCTTGTGACTGCCAAAGTCCTGAGTGCGATTTATGGGCTGAATTTGGAATTTCTGATTCTTTGCCTTGTCTGACTTTAACTAAAACTCTTGGGTTTTATCCTCGTGGATTTAATTTCCTTGAAACATGGAAGAACAAAGTGAAGGGGATTTATAATATTTTATTTAAAGGATATTTAGAAACGGAAGTAAGTCTTTATTTTCATGGAGAAGAGCATATTCAGGCTTTTATTGACGCCCTTGAGGAAGGGAAAGAATTTATCAGGGAGAAAAAATGAAAAACAATCCAAGCAAAATTGTGGAGAGCGTCTATCAAGTTGATTTTAAAATAACGGCTGTGGTGATATAATGGATAAGGCAATCGATATCCTTGAGGATATGTTGGCTGACCTAAAAGGTTCATCTAATCAAACGTATATGGATCGGGATTTTTATTTGAAGAATACTGCCAAAATAGATATTATCGAAGATGCGTTAATTAATATGAAATTTGTTTGGTATCCAAAGGAGCGAAAATGCTAAATAATATAATTGCAAGTATTGGATTATTTATAGGAATTATATATTCTGTTCCATTAATTGGTGGGATGGTTTATACAAAGAATGTATCAGGCGCAAAAGTCTTCATGTTCGGATTGGGGTGGACATTGCTGATTGCGGCTAAATTTATATTTTAGAGGTGATTTATGAAAGAGAGAAAATTAGAAATTGGGGATCTTGTTCAACTCAATCCCGAATTAGTAGGGAATAAAATGTTCGGTGGTTGTATCATGGTTGTCACTGCCCCAAAGGGATGGGGTGCCCAAGGTTATGTACAATCACTTGGCGAGAATGGAGGGGTTGGTGGGCAGGCTTACTATAGGGCAAAGTGGGAAGAAATGGAGTTTGTTGGTTGTGCTGAGTGGGTTAGAGATTGATGAAAATTAAATACCTAGATCCTGTCTGTTGTGAAATAATTTCCGGTCATGAATTAATCAAAGAGGCTCTTTCATATAAATACGAATTCTGGACTTCTGGAAGATTTAAGAAAGAAAAAAGAATCGGGGAGAAATCATTCGTATTCGGAACAAAAACTAAGTATTGCTATACTGGTTTTATTTCTCGTTTAGAAAAGTATGCTAAAGCTAAAAATCTCCCGTTTGAGTTGATCGGGAAACCAATTAAAATTAATCATATTGGGGAGCCGAACCTTCCGGGCATTGAGTTCCGTGATATTCAGATTGAAGCAATTAATGAAATACTTAAACATCAATGTGGTTTGGTGAATATAGCTACAGGAACTGGAAAAACTCTACTAGTTTGTGGCCTTTTATCATGCTTTGATAATCCTAAAATGCTTTTCCTTGCCCGTTCCAATGATTTAATTCAGCAATCCTCCGAAGTGTTTACTAAATATGGGTATGATGTTTGCACCATCGGAGACGGGAAGAAAGAAATAACAGCACCAATTGTTTGTGCAACAGCACAGAGTTTTAAAAATGTCGATTTACTTAAGTTTTCTGATTATTTTAATATTATTGTAGTTGATGAAGTCCAGGTGGGTTGTAAACCTAAGTCAGAATACGAAATAATTTTAAATTCAATACTTTCGCCAATTAGAGTTGGGCTTACAGCTACTTTACCAACAGAGGCAAGCGCTTCTATGTTCCTAGAAGGCATGTTTGGAAAGGTATTAGTCAAAGCAGATACTCAATACGGCGTTGAGCAAGGAATCCTTGCCAAGCCGTCAATCGAGCTTTTGGTTATTCCAGAAAATAAGTCTCTTAAGGATCTTAGGTTGTACCGGGATATTTATGAGAAAGGAATAGTTGAGAACGTAATTAGAAATAAAATCATTGCCAAAACGGTAAAGAAAGAAGTTGATGAAGGGAGGTCATGTTTGGTTTTTTGTACTGAAATTGATCATATTAATAATTTAAGTAAAATATTAAATGAAATTGATGTTCCTCATGAATGTGTCCACGGGGAAATTTCTACAGAGGCTAGAACTAAAATTAAAAATGATTTAAATAATAAGAAAACAATGGTTGTTATCTCTAGTACTGTATTTACGGCGGGGGTTGACATTCAAACACTTGATACAATTATAAATGTTTCTTCTGGTAAATCCAGCGAAGTCCTTTTACAAAAAATAGGTCGCGGATTACGTGTTACTGATGAAAAGAAAACGGCTAGAATTTATGACTGCTTAGATCAATCTCCGCCTGTCCTTGCTAGTCATTCAGTAAAAAGAATTGCTACTTATATCCAAAATGGTTTTATGTAATTTCTTGTATTAGTCCTTGACAAACATCCCAATATTTTGTAATCTATTTATAATAAATGAAGCTCGTGAGCTTGAGATCTAGGCAAGTTATATTGATTAATGTGGGTTAAATTCCCATCGGGCTTCCCAATTTATAAAGGAGATAGCCATGAAAGACCACTCAGATTGTAAAAGACAATTTATCCAACTTTCCCGCGCATGGTATGGCCCCGCTAAATTAAGGCTTGATGATACCGATGATACTATTGACGAAATCACCATAGGACTTTACGATAATGAAGGTGGAACTACTGGTGAATTTGCGATTGAATGGGTTAAACTTGCCGGAAGAGAAGTTCCTAAACTTTGTGCATACGATGATTCGTGGAGTGCCTTATTTAAATTTAAAGATATTCTCCGAAGAATGGCAGAATTAGATGATAGTAATCCTACGCCAAAACAAATATGTTCACTTTTAGAATCTTGTGGAGTTGAAGACGTCACTCCTGTAAAATCACCATATACAAGGGAATAACTATGAAATCTATCTCAAATAATACAGAATACTGGTGTTTCTACTTTTATGAAAAATATAAACTAATTTATAAAACGTGCCTACTAGAAACTAATGGTTGTTGTGCTTATAAGGATGTTGGTGTAGGCTGTAAAGAAGATTGTAGTTATTGGAAAACCATGAGGGAAAACGAGGAAGGTTGAATTATGCGAATGTGGATGATACCACCAGAACTAATGTGCTCAAAGCATAGAGTTGGGGAACACGGAGAAATCCATAAGCATAGGCACAATTTTATAAAGCATCATTCTATTGCTGGTCGGATAAGCCCTATTACACAAATTGAACCAGAAGCCATGAAGATAAGGCATGATGAATTAGCCGCTACTCTCAAGAACCATAACAGTCCTTACGAATTGCCTGATTTAAGTTATCTCCCTTTAGAGCATAGATTTGCGACAGTAAGTGGGCTTGAAAGTTTACGAGAACTATACAAACGTTGCCCAGATTGCAGGGCACTAATAGAGGCAGAAATTCTCCTATTCCCTTGGTGGAGAAACATTTTTAGCGATATTACAATAAAAGATGATGTCGTTAAACAAATTTAGAATCATTTTTGAAAACCTAATAGAGACACTTCCCGTTGGTCTTTGCGATTGGCTTGGGCAAAACATAAAGCATACTGGCAAGGTTATTTGGGTGAAAATGTTTGTATCTGGACAGATATGAGAATTAAGGAATTAAAATGGCTAAAATACTTGAAATCGATAGCTGCGATAGATGCCCGAAATATATTAATACAATCGGAACCTGTGCAATTATTAGGACGCCAACTTATGGAAATATCCCTCGTAACTGTCCTCTTCCAGATGCGAAGAGTGAAAATTGTAAAACTTTTTGTAAATTGTTTGCAGAAGCACAACAAAGAGACGAGTACTATATTGAAAAATGTAAATTGTGCAAGGAAATAGGGAAAGTTATGGAATCTCAGTATAAAAGTTGTTCTGGTGTTGAATGTAAAAATTGCAAAAGTACAAATATAGAATATAAAGAAGATGATACTGGCTATGAAGACTATCATTATAGGTGTAAGGGCTGCAATTATTCATGGTGGGTAGAGGGAAGCGATTCATAAATAGAAATTTGGTGAAACATGAAAAACAATGAGTTTAAATACGTTATCACAACTGAATTGAAGATCAGGGTAGTAACTTGCGGAGAACTAATTAAAGAATTAGACGATTGTAAATGGGATTACCACAGAATAAAAGGATGGGGCTTTATCGATCCTAATAATCCTACAGTTACGATTCGTGGATTTTCTTCTTCAATGGACTGGATTGAGACAAGAAATAAGAACAAGAAACTTTATATAATTTTAGAAGAAAAAGAATCCTCAAAATTATATTCTAAATAAAGGATAAATAATGATACCAAATAATCCTGATTTTTACCCTACGCCGTTTGATAATTTTATAGGTTATAATATCGATGAGCTAAAAAATCACAAACAAAGAACGGTACGAGCAATCGTTTGTGAATTAAAAGAAAATGGGCAAGATGGAGAGTGGTATCCGACTAGCTCCTATATTCTTGACATAATTAAGAAATCGCTAGGTACTGATAACAATCACGAATCCATCCTTGATTGTGGAGCAGGAAACGGGTCTGCTTTGTCTGCACTCACGAAGGGTAAGAAATACGCCATCGAGAAAAGCGAAATTCTTATTAAAGAAATGCCACCTGATATTTTTGTTGTTGGTTGTGATTTCTGGGAAAATTCATTAATCGATAAGAAAGTTGATTATGTTTTCTGTAATCCGCCTTATTCAGAATATAAAGAATGGGCTATCAAAATTATTAATGAATCTAACATATACGCTGTAACCCTTTGGGCTATTAAAAATGCTAATTCATATTTTGATTCCCAATTGATTGATACGTTTATGAGTTTAGTGAATAAGGCGAATCTGGTTAATTATAAATCTAACCAGAAAACATGGGGTGGCGATAGATGGAGGTTCGGGGAAGAATTGAGGGACGGGAAGGTATCTCATTTTGGGCTTGATTACCGTTGTGTTTTGACTTTACACGGGACGTTTAGCGTTCACGGCTATGATCGGTATGATTACCCTAATGGTATTTCTAATAGGGTTCATTCCCTTCTGAATGACTTGATAACTGTCTCAAACAACCTCGGCTTTCTCTCAACTGATGATTCATTACAAATGGAATGGGAACCAGGGAAAGAAAATAGTTTTTATATGTATGATGGTGATAAACATGTTATATTGATGTCTGTCAGGGCATATAAGAATGGGAATTTGCATATTAAATTTAACCAGCGACTACTAAGAAAGTTCAACGTGGAGTTCGGTCGTTTGAAAGGTTGGTTGAGATCGAGCAAAGAAGCTTCTGAAGAACTTAATATACCTGAAAAAGAAGCAAAAGAATATTTTAAGGCTAATTTTGCTCTTGAATGTAATTATTTAAAAATGTTAGAATGAGGTGCCGAAATGAAAATTACTCGTTCATGGCTAGAAAACCAGAGAATCAGTTGATAGTTGCAAAAGACAATACGTGTCCATCTTGTGGAGCCAATAGAGTCCCATATCCAATCCATATTTGTAGTAATATATTTTATTGCATGGCTTGCGGGTATCAAATAAATCTTAAAACAGGAACGATTGGGGCAAGTGCAGTTTATAAAGAGAAATGTCAGAATGAGGTGAAAATGGAACTTGTCGGAATATATAAAGACAATAAGTATCATCATGCTCGTGGAATCTATAAAGGTAATTTTTATCGAATTATAGAAGAAGTCCCAGGTAAATTCTTACTAGAAACCAAAAAGATCATGCCTGGCCTTGGATTTGTAGCATTCCCAGTCGCATTTTTCGATGATTCATGGGAGGGTTTGTACTATGAGTAACACAAACAAATGGGAATTATTCTTCGACAGGGCTTACTTTGATATGTGGGCTGTCCGGCCAATAAACGATAAAAAATTTAATTCACCTAGATTATTCCATTTTTCTTCAAAGGAAGATGCTGAAGACTTTAAGGGATCAGCAGAGAAAAGTGGTTGCTCTACGAAAATATCTTGATATTCGGTTAATAAGTTAGTAAGATATGGCTAAAGAGGAAATTATGGATATCTATTGTTGTGGGTGTAATAAAGATACAGCCGCAAGGCTAACAAATGGGGAAGAGATATACCCTCATCGGAAAGATTTGTATTCATTGCCATTTTGGAAATGTGACCAATGCGGCAATTATGTCGGGTGCCATCATAAAACAAAAAATCAGACAAAGCCGTTAGGGTGCATTCCAACACAAGAGATTAAGAACATAAGGAAGAAAATTCATACGGTCTTGGACCCATTGTGGAAAATATGATAGAAAATATGATAGAAAAGAATTATATTTAAAAATTAGTGAAACAATTGGATGGGAATATCATACTGCAAAAATAAGAAGTGTAATAGAAGCAGAAAATGTTTTTAAAATTGTGAATGAAATTTCTTGTAACGCCTTTAATAAGGAGGAGATCAAATGAAAATTCCACGGAAGAAAGCGGACCCAATGAACATTAAATCTTTGATTGACGAAGCGGCAGCGCTTGATTCGGTTATCAAGGAAGCGGAGAAAAAGCTAAAGCCTCTAAAGGAACAGATCAATGTATGGATCTCAGCAGAGCATTCCAAAACGGAACTACAAAATGGGGTCACAGAAACAATTATTGCAACAAATTTCTACTTAAAATTTGTTAGTTGTGAATCTAGGGAAGATGCAGACCCAGAAAAGACGTTCGAAGAATTGGATCAAATGAAGAAAGCAGACCGGTTCTTCGATATTTGTAAGATCCAAGCAACAGAATTAATAAAAATTATTGGAGAGGAAAAAGTTAAAGCTCTCCGACCACTAAAAGAGAAACCGTATTCAATTCGGCTTACGTTCTCAAAGATAAGCCAAAAATAGTGATATAGGGGCGATTATGAAAGAAATTAAAAGTTATGAAACAGAAGATGGTCTCATTTTTAAAAATAAAATAGACGCTATCCACCACGATGAAGAACTAAGGTTCTTAAAGTCCTATGAAGGGAATGAGGTCCATAGGTACGGCACAGGCTCAGATCTTCGCGGGGAGGATATAATGGACTGGTTGCGTGATAATGAAGGAATGATTTTGCAATTTCTTGGTGCTATTACCAATAAGCCAGGAAAATAGGGATGAAAATAACAAAACGATTAATTAGAAATTGAATCATATACAGATGATAAAGGCGAACCAATCTGTTGGCTTGATTTTGGAAATAAATGCCCTCTATATTGGAGACTCGGCGGGCCTCAAGGGTGCGGGCATATTTTATCAGCCCATCCCGGCCCTGATTGCCCAGTATGGGGAAAGAACAGCAAGGAAATAATCCATGTATAATCTAAAACCTTGCCCATTCTGTAAAGGTGATTTAGACATATATATTCATGATGATACGTTTTCTAAATTTTGCAATGGGTATCCTTGTTGGGATGGAGGAGCGACATGCGAACAATGCGGAATAGGAATTTCTGCTGGCTCGTTTGGGAGTGGATTAAGTATAAATCAGATTGAAGAATATATTATTGAAACTCTTAACAGAAGGCCAGAATGAATAAAATAACATTTGCTCATGTAGGGATAATCTTGGCTCTATTTTTAGTCGCTTGCTTGTTAATGCCGGAGGCCAAGAAAAAAGAAGAAAAGGCTATAACTTTTATTATTGGCGGTCCCATAATGTGGGTTTGGTTCTTTATCCTATTTGGGCGTACATTAGTAAAAGAAATCATTAAAAGGCGTAAAGCCAAAAATAAAACTTGACGCAAGAACACCCTTGTAGTACCTTATAATCAAGGCTAGTTTCCAAATCGGAGCTAGAAATTAAATTCAAACGTTTGGGAGGAAAATCATGGCAAGTCTAACGGCAGTTGAAAAAACAATTCACCAGATCCAAGAAGAAACGATTTCAAAAAGCTTCCGGCTAACGACTGGGAGGCTGAACCAAGTTTTCGCGTTCCTGAAAATTCCATATACCGCTAGTTCACGGCTAGTTGGAAAGGGACAGAGGGCATATAGCCTCGAAAACAAGAAAGGCCAGCAGGTAGAATTCAGTTCCATGAAGGAATTGGTTTTCGAAACACCCATCAAGGACGCAATTAAGGAGCGTTCTAAAGGAAAGGAAAATAAGAACGGGTTCTTCGCTGACCTCAAGAATAACATTAGCGAAATGAAGCCGAGAAGGAAGAATGCAAAAGCGGCATAATAAAAAATAGCCTAGCTCCAAAGCCCTATATCCTGTATTAACAGGATATAGGGCTTTTTGTTATACTGGGATTAAATTAAAATAAGTAGTGTTTAGTCCAGAAAATTTTTCATATTTCAATAGGGTGAATACCCTATTTTTGCTTGACTTCTATAACGCACTTTTGTATCTTTACTTTAACATAAATATGGAGGCTGCATTTTATAAATTTTGCGGAGGGTATAAGATGGGAACAGGGTACTGGGTGTTTATTTCGTGTATTTGTTTTTTAGTATCCTGTTTTTTGATTCCTGATGCTCACCAGAAAAATGAAAAAGTAGTAGCGTTTATTATTGGTGGCCCTTTGATGTGGGGATGGTTTGTTTTTATTTTTTGCTGGGGACTAATAGAGAATGTTGTAGCAGAAGATTACGATGGAGATTAACATGCCGTATTTACGTTTGCACAACGCCGCCACAGCACGATTAGAAGGTGTCTGGTAGGGTAGGATGGTACGGAATGAAAACGGCTTAAAATCGATTATATGGGGTAAATATATGGACAAGAATACAGAAGGATTATTTAAAGAACTTATTAAGGAATATCAAGGTCAATTTAAAACAACAACTATGTACGGAATCCCTGTTGAAGAATTAAATAAGGAACAGTTGCTGGCTTGTATATGCTGGCTTGGCGAAGAGATTGATAAAGCTAAATTGTCTTTAAAAGAGAAACAATAAGGAGGATCAGAATGAAGAAACTAATGCTAACCGTAATTTTTGTTTTAATTTCAAGCCAGTCATATGCTCAGGAACCAGGGTCAAAGGATGTTTGCGAGCAACTCAATCTTGCTGCCAAAACAATCATGGAAATTAGGCAAATTGGTGGGTCAGCTAATGAAATGATGAAGATAGCAAATAAGAGCGAGATTTTAAAGCATATCGTTATTGATGCTTTTAATTCCCCAAGGTACAGTACAGGAGAATACCAGAAATCATGTGTTGACGAGTTTAAAAATAAATGGTATCTATTGTGTATTAAGTCCATTGGTGGTAGCGGAATTTAAATTAGATTTTGTGTATTGTTTGCTATCTGTGTTAGGGTTTATTGAATTTAAAATATAGCTTGTAGTTCAAAACGTAGTTAACTAATTAAAAGGAGAACAAAATGGAAGAAACTGAAAAGAAGGTAGGTGCATTTTTTGAATCACTAAAGAGGAATAATAAGCAGATTCGTGATGATCGGGCAACTGCGATTAGTGAAGACGCCCAGCTTATTTTTCGCAGGAAGATTGAAGACCTTGATATGCTGATTAAGCGTATGAAACGAGAACGAGAAAATATGCTTGATATGTCTCCGACCAATGCACAGAGTCTAGTCCTAGCAACTGATTTTAATGCAGAGGAATATGTTCAGAAAGATATTGATCTTGGTGTAAAAATCAGGAACGAAGAAATTAAACTAGAAATTGCAAAGACTCGTTATACGTATCTTTTTGGAGGTGAATAATGGGTGGTGGAACTTATTGCTCAACAACTAGATCTGTTAGGGCGGATTCATTAGGATACAGTACTAAATCAGCATCTGCAATTTTTAAACAAAGGAATATCAATAATGCGATGAATCCCAATGGTATTTCTATCCGGGAATCAAGGGATTCAGCGGAACATCCGAATAGCTTAGCAATTGTTCTCGCTCTTGATGTAACTGGTTCCATGGGTAGTATTCCTCACCATCTTATTAAGGAAGGGTTGCCGAAAGTAATGGATGGGATGCTACAACATGGCGTTTCAGATCCTCAAGTGCTATTTCTTGGAATCGGTGATCATGAATGGGATAATTCCCCGTTGCAGGTAGGTCAGTTTGAATCAAGTGATGAACTACTTGACAAATGGCTGACAGATTTGTATATTGAAGGTGGAGGCGGTGGTAATGCAGGAGAAAGTTATTTGCTTGCATGGTATTTTGGTGCAAAACATACAAGTATTGATTGTTTTGAGAAGCGTAATCAGAAGGGATTTTTGTTTACTATCGGTGACGAACCGACTCTTAAATCATTTCCTGTATCAGCGCAAAGACAGATTATGGGAAATGGGCAGTACGGAGATGAAACAGCCGCAATGCTTCTTGATGCCGCAAGGGAGAAGTACAATGTATTTCATATCCATGTAGCACAAGGGTCTAACGGACGCTCTCAATCTACAATGAACGGGTGGAAGGAACTAATGGGTGATTCGTTGATTATTGCCGATGATCATCGTGAAATTCCAAACATTATTGCTAAAGCTATTCGTGAAAATGTAAATACGGTGGTAAATAGTTCTGCAAAACCTTCAACTAAGACAAATTCCGAAAGTTCCAAAACCGAAGAAGAGGTAATGCTGTGAAAAAATATGCCGTGATAGGATTAGGGTTCGGAGATGAAGGGAAAGGACTAACTACCAGTTATCTCTGTAGTAAAAACAAAAATTCTCTTGTTGTTCGCTTTAATGGTGGACACCAAGCAGGGCATACTGTTTATTCTGGTCCTATCCGGCATATTTTTTCTAATTTTGGTTCTGGTACTCTTCACGGATGTCCTACTTATTGGGATAAGAAGTGTACTGTTGATCCAATTGCTTTAATTAACGAATATCTTTTTTTAATAAACCAAGGATTTAATCCTAAGATTTATATTGATAATGAATGTTCTATTACAACTCCATATGATAAGCACCATAATCAAATATCTGAGAACGCCAATAATCATGGCAGTTGTGGGGTTGGATTCGGAGCCACAATCGGAAGAGAGGAGAATTTTTATTCTTTAAAATTCATTGATTTATTCTATCCTAAAATTTTAGAGGAGAAATTAAAGGGAGTCCGTTCTTATTATGAAAGTTATTTGACATTTGATAATGAAGGCATTCAGGAATTTCTTGATGCTTGCGAGGTTATTAGAGACTGTGCCACAATTATTCCCGTAAACGAAATGCCTATTATCCGGGTCAGTCATACGCCACTTACTTATGACAACATTATCTACGAAGGGGCGCAAGGGCTTTTGCTTGATCAGAATATAGGGTTCTTTCCTAATGTAACCCGCTCAAATACAGGATTAGAAAGAAATAATTTAAACCCAGATGAAATTTACCTTGTTACTAGGGCATACCAGACGAGGCACGGTAATGGATACATGAGTAATGAAAATTTAAAACGATTAAAGGATAGTATTAAGATTAATCCAGAAGAAACTAATCAAGAGCATCCATATCAGGGAAAGTTTAGGCGTTCTATTCTTGACCTTGATTTATTGGAGTACGGTATAAATAGAGATTCTGTTATTAGGAATCATAAAAATAAAACATTAGTTATTACTTGCTTAGATCATATTAACGATTACGTTTTTACATATAACGGGAAGAAAAGAACTTGCAAGAGTGAAATTGATTTTATTTTAAGAATTAAGGAAATGCTTGAATGCTATAATGTTTTGGTAAGCCGTTCGCCATATACAGAAGGCGTTGTAGAGCATCAAGGGATCTGACACAATATGAAATTATCTGATAAGGATTGACACATGAAACCAAAAGAAGTATTTGATAAAATTTTCGGTTCTTTTATGTTTTTTGTTGGGCTAGAAGGTGTAAAAGTTTCTGGTTCTCTTTCAGAAATCCAATTTCTCATGATTATGTCATATTTGTGTTTTTCTTTAACGATGATAGTTGGATTTTATTTCTTCTTCAGAGATTTATTAAATAAATAATCAAGAATAAACCATGAGGTTTTAAGCAAATGCAAACAGTTACTTTTTACGAAACTGGTTTCGGTTTATTTTTGATTCCCTACCAAATGAAACACCAATATCGTCAAACGCCTAGAGATATCGGAGAAGAATTTAGAGATAAATGGATTCGGGTACAATATGATCTTTTAAATTTAAATCTCCATGCTGGTGAGTGGGATGAAGCACAAATTGATGTTGAGGAATATTTAGAGAAATGTGCTATGAAGGAATTAGAATACAGGTGTGAAGAATTAAAGAGGCAAATAGCTGAAACTAAACGTGGAATAGATAATATATTTTCTAGTTTTGGTAAAGTAGTTGAATAATAAAAGGAGACAAAATGGCTACTACAGAGCAGAATAAAGATTTTACAGCAGAATTGTTACCTGATTATCCACTTGACGATGCTATTTATTGGATTCAGAGGAACCTAGAGCCAAGGGATGTATTTTCAAATACTGACCTTGAAAAATGGGCCGAAGAGAATGGTTGGGTTAAGAAAGAGGAATAAAATGAGAGTAAGGGAACTTATTAAGAGACTACAGAGACGGCCAGAGGACGAGGAAGTAGATTGTCTGGCCGTAACCCATTATGGATTGGTTATTGTTCGCGAAGTTGAGAAGACAAAAATGGACATGGAAGCTATACTTAGTCTTTTAAGATAGGAATAGATTGCTAAATAATCACTAAGACATAAAAAAACATTAAAGTAATTTACCAATTATGCCGATAAGGTAATAATGGAGGAACAATATGGGAATTTATACAAATAAAAATTTATCTTCAACTGACAAACTAATCTATGGGTATTTAAATGAAATTACAAAATTAGGTATTAGTGAACTTTCATTTAAAAATGAAGACCTAGCGATAGAATTAGGAGTTCATCAAGTATCCGTATCCAACAGTTTGAAAAGGCTCCAAGAAGAAGGGCTTATTAAGATGGAATATCATAAGAATGGAGTAAATAGGACGATTACAGTTAAGAAAAGTTAAGGAGGTATAAATGAAGGTAGGTGATTTTTTTAAACCATATAAAATATTTAATGGTGTAATAATACCCAATGCCATTTTAAAATATAAAGACTTGTCAGCGATGTCAAAATTAGCTTGGGGGCGGCTTGCCCAATATGCTGGGAAAAATGGCCAATGTTACCCTAGTCAAGATACATTAGCTGATGAATTAGGGATATCTGTTAGGTATATCCAGAAAATATTGAAAGAATTAGAAGATCAAAAATTTATCCAGAGAATTAATCCAAAAAAGGTTAAAAGGTTAGCACATCAAACAAACAGGTATAAGTTTGTTTGGCATGAAGTATTAGAAGAATCATTAAAAGACCAAAGTGATTATTTTGAAGTATCAGATTTATCTCCAGACGAACAAATGGGCGTCAATGCTAACGAACAAATGTACGGGAATCCAGACGAACAAGAGAGCGGGTCTAAAGTAATAGAGTCAGATAAAAAAGAATCCATAAAAAAGAATCAGATTGTTTCTTTAGAAACAATGACAGACGACGAGTCGTCTGATGATTCAACTTTTATAAATCCTGATCCAACTGTTGGTTCAAACGAAGCGAAAATTGAAATTCAACAAACACAATCCGTTGAACAAACAAAAGTTGATTCAACTCTACAACGTACACCAAAAGGAACTCCAAAACACAAAACAGTTGAATCAATCCCAACACCAAAACAAATTCAAAGAACGTTGAAACAAAAACCGCCAGCTCCCAAACCATTGCCAAAAGTACCAGCTAATATATTGGAATTGATTGAGTACTGGAATTCAAAAAAAATTGTTCACCATAAATTCCCAAATACGATTACCTACAGAGAGATAGTAAAAATGTTGAAGAAATTATTGAGTGCTTCTTTTTTTGATAAAAATGGAAAATTTGGAGAATACGCAGATAGGGTTTTCACTGTAGAAGAAATAAAAACAAGTATTGACAATTTCGCTTTAGCAGCTAAAAATTATAATTATATGCCACTCAACGGGTATAAGAAAGCATTGCAAAAAACAGGATTGCAAAATTTTCTTCACAACTCTTATGGGTCAGAAGAACGATCATATTTCTTGGAATACTTAAACAAGAAACCAGATTTGGCGAAAGTTTCTGGGTATTTGATGGAAGAAGATGAGGATTCAAGCCTTCAAACTCTCCAGATCAAGAAGGAATATTTGAGGATCACCAAGAAAGAAAAAATAAATTCTATTGAGGATATTCAAAGAATCAAATTCGATACTGTTGAAGAAAACAAATTCAGACTTGCTACCAAAAGACTAAACGCTTTTTACAAAGATAATAAAAAGAAATTTTCTTCGTGGTGCTCTTCTGAATTATATAATGGCACAATGGCAGCTAAGGGGAAGAGGGCCAATTATTTTCTTGAATTTATTTTTAAAAACAAAGGGGAAGAAGTTCAGAAGATTTGCCCAGGAAATTTGTGTTCTGATTATAGCTTTGACAATTTTGCGAAATGGTGTACTGATCAAGGGCTATTTGAGGGGTGAGAAAAGTGTTGACTTATCTTGGAATGTTTAGTAAATTGCAATTAATGAATTTAATGATAATTTATTTAGGAGACCAAAATGAAACAAATTAAAGCTGGCGATAAGGTTAAGAATATAGGTGGGGCAAGTTTTTCAAATGGTGAATTTGTTTGTACTGTCCACTATCTTGAGAAAATGAAATACTGGACAAGAGTATGGCTTCAAGAAACGAAAACATACTGTAATCTTGAGGAGCTTGAATTAGCAGGAGAAAACAAAATGGAATTCCCGTATAGGGTTGGAGACAAAATCAAAATCATTAAAAAGCCAGAAATGTGGAGTAGTCACTTATGTGACAATTATCCGCTTAAAAAAGTAAAGATTGGGGACATTATCATGATTAAAAAGTTTGGGTTGGATAAATGTAGTCATTGGCAATTTAGCGGAGAAGTAAATGAGGTTGAGTACGGGTTTGATTATACTTCCTCAAAGCATTGCTATGAAAAGGTATCAACAGAAATTAAAGAAAACAATAAACAATTTGAGATTGGCGATAGGGTAAAAGAGCGGATCGTTTTCTGTGGACAAATCGCATGGAATGGAACGATTGTTGGTGGTCCTTATTATGATGTGAAATTTTCTGATGGCGGGGTTATGAAAGTAAATTATTTGAGCTTAAAGAAAATCGAAAAACCTAAATACGATAAAGAAACGATTGAAGCACTTGCCGGGAGTATTAAAAAGTGGGAAGATATTATATTGGGAAAGATTGAAGACAACGGATCGCGTAATTGCCCACTGTGCGAGAAGTTTTATAGTGAAGATTGTAATGGGTGTCCTGTAAAAGAGAAGACTAATAAAACGTTGTGTTCTGATTCTCCATATCAAGATTGGGGTGGTAACAAGAAAGTCAATTCTGAGAACATTTACCTTGCTTATAAAGAACTTGAATTTTTACGGAATCTTTACAAAGAAATAAAATGAGAAATTTAAACTATACAACTAAAGCAACATGGCTAGGGAAAGAATATGGGTGCCGAATATTTATGAATGGTAAACTTATTGTGGAAGGAAGATGTCCAACAAAAGACTTAATAGGTCCAACATTTAGGGATATGATGAGAACGTTAGACAAAGGGTTTGATTGGGACGATTTTACCGGAGCAAGCAGGGAAAGAAAATACAAAGAAGGAAATAAAGTGACACAAGTAAAGCATTATTGGGGAGGGAATGGTGGCAATGCTGTTTGATTTTGTATGTGAATGTTGTGAGAAATCTAAATCTGAAGCACATCCAAGTGGGATGACACCTGCGTTATGTCATTCTTGCAAAACAAAATTGATAAAGAAAATAAATCTATGTATTTAAAAGGATTAACCGCTCTACCTATTCCAAAAAGAATTTCAAGAATTGAAGAATATATTTACGATAACCAAAATAAAAACTTTCCAAATAATCTTTATTAAGGAATCAAAATGAAACTTGAAATTAATAACAATATAAAACAATTCAGGTCAGAAGACTATAATTACGATTTTAATATGGTTACTGGGAAATTTGACAGGTTTTTGTTTAGTATATGAAAACTAGGAATGGATTTGGTAATTTTAATATATTTTGTATAGTTAAAGATTTTGGCGAATTTTATGTATATGCTTATTATGATCCTAGAAAAGATCCTCCAGAAATTTTCTATATTGGGAAGGGCAAGGGTGGTAGATATAAAGTCCATTTGTGCCCCTCGATGCTTAAAAAGGGGCACAATATCATAAAAAGACGTAAATTAAATGCGATATTAAAAGAAGGGTTAACACCAGAAATTATCAAGTTGAAAGAATTCTTAACAGAAGAGCAAGCATATAAATTAGAGCAAGAATTGATAGAAGAATTTGGGACTATTATAAATAAAACTGGGCCTTTAACTAATGTTTATATCAATGGGGCATATAAAAATGGAATGTATAAACCTATTTCTGGTAAGTCTAACCATCTGAACCGGATGTCATTTGAAGAAAGAGAAGAATTTTTAAATAGGTATAGGAGAGGGGAAAATAATCCCAGTTATGGGAGGCCCAAAACACAAAGACAAATAGAAGCTATTAGGAAAGTGGGGTTAGAAGGGAAAGGTAGAAAACATACAGAAGAAACTAAAAGAAAAATGTCAATAAACGGTAAGGGGAAAATTACAGGAGAAAAGAATCCGAATTATGGGAAGAAAGGCTCCGATAATCATTGCTCTAAATCATTAATTATTATATTCCCCGATGGGAGTGAATTATTGACTAAATGCATAAAAGATTTTTGCAGAAGCACATAATTTACAGCCTCAAAATTTAAATGCTGTAAAGAAAGGGAAGATTAGCAATCATAAGGGATTCAAGGCGCGAGAATATAATCCAGAAACGGATTTAGATATTCAAGAATGGGTTAAAGATTAAAGGAAACTAAAATTAAAGGAAACGAAATGAAAAATCAACTTGTGAAGTACATTCGGAAAAATAATAACCCCGTAGGATGTTTGGTTGCAATTAAGACAACGGATGGCGAAGTCCAAATTGGGTGGTCTAAGTATTCAAAAAAAGAAGAGAAATCCTTTAACAAAGATGAAGCTAAGAAACTAGCCCTAAGTAGAGCAAAGACTGGGTACCTATTTACCATGCATGAGGAATGGAACACTCATTGGAAGGATTGGTCTATGACTATTGTTCCTAATTTTCCTCCTTCAATGTCAAGTGGAATGCTGGAATTTTACGAACGAGCTTGTCTTTTCTTTAAGGTACAAGATGTAAGCAATTACATGTTTACGAAGACCCACGATAAAGAAAAAGTGCAGGTTGAGAGATCTGTTAAATATTCAATTCATACAAATGGTAATTTAACAGCAGTGTCGGGTTGGATAAATACCGGAGCAAGGGTCTAATTCAATGACAGATATAGACCCTCCAGAAAATTATTCACAGGTAGATATTATCGATTTTTTGCTTGAATTATTTTTATCGATACGAGGCTTGCAATCCAGAAGTAAGTGCTTACTCTTTTATTGATTTGAAAAAGCTATTTAGGAAATATATTAATTAGTTTATGTCTCTATTCAGATGCTTCGTTTTTAGGTATAGGGAGCGTCAAATTAGGGCGATTAGGTATGCCCGTGTAGGGTAGAATGGTAGACACTGAAAACGGCGTGGTGAGTCACAGATATAGCTTAAAATTGATTTTGTTGGTATAATTGAGTTTAAGGAGATTAAATGAAATTACTTGAGCCAGAGTTTAAGAAAAGAGGTTTTTCTTACAAATTAATTCAGAAAAATGATAAAGCTTTTCTGTATTCAATCAGCGATGGCCCTAATCTTCGAGGATATGAGGTATGGAAGAGAAAAATTCAGAAGGCCGGTTCTATGGTAGTACAAGGAGTAGAGGTTGAATTTGAAGAGTGCGAAAGGTTCCCAAGTAATAATGATTTTGGAAGCTGGGCTTTTGCGTATATTACTTTACCATTCGCGATGAAACGATTTGAATCAATTAGTGTTTAGGTGTTAATATGGATTGCTCATGTAATCTTGGTAGTTCTATAGATTGTGATGATTATAATGGTTTTGTTTCGACCGAAGACCGGAAAGCACGGAAAGAGTGGCATTGTTGTGAATGTAACGAACTTATCCCGGTTGGTGCCGTGTACTTGTACTGTTCGGGCATGAATGATGGGTCTTTCTTCAAGGACCGGACATGTGCTAGGTGTAAAAGTATTGCTGACCAGCTTTTCGGTGACAGGTATATTGGGTCTTTAATGGATGATTTGGAAGAGTCGATATATAGCGGACAGGAAATACCGCCGTCATGTATTGCCAAGTTAACTCCTATAGCCAGAGATTTTGTGTGCGATCTGATTCAATCCAGTTGGAGAGGGAACGATGCAAAATAAAACACTAATTGTATTCGGGTTAGGATTTTATATTTTATTTTCTTTTGCATTTATTCAATCAGAGAAGAAAGCCGATAAGTTACAAGATCAAGTAAATGCCCTTACAAATGAGCTAGATAAAAGTTTCAACCTGGATTTTTACTGCAATTGTAAATAAATTAATATTTACTTTCTATGCTAGAGGAACTGCAAGTGCCTCTACTGAGGATATTCATAGCACCGTTTGTATCAGCGTCTATTAGTAATCCACAAGATGTACATTGATAAATTTCACCGTTACGGTTGTTTTTATCAACGACACCGCATAGACTACAAGTCTGGGATGTGTAGGCTGGATTAACGGATAGAAGATAGAAACCTTCTTCTTCAGACCGTATTGCCAGTTTATCCAAGACTTGTTTGTAACTCCAATATTGTAATTTGTTATTGAATTTCTTTGAGAGTTTTGATTTATGTTTTACATTTTTAAGATCTTCTACAACTACGAGGTTGTATGGATTAAAATTTATTGAGTTAACAATTCGATTTGTGAGATTCTTCTTATATTTTAATAATTGTTTATAATTTTTAGAATTTTTCTTTTTATTTGCTAATTTAATATAAATTTGTTCTAATTCTTGGCCATAGTGATTGCCGTTAGAATCAGATAATAGTTTCTTATAACCGCAATCAAGACCAATAGATTCACCATGTTGTTTAATAGAATAGTCTTCTTTCTCGTAGAAGAATGTAATGTAGAAATTGCCGTTTGTCTTGCTTAGTTGGATAGTGTTTTTGCGAATCCAATCCTTAAATTTATTGGACTGTCGGTGGTGTTTAATAGGAATATTTATTTTATAATATCTGTTTTTAGTACTATAGTTTCTATATGGCGTTGATATTTTTATGAATTCATTGAAAGACTCACCAGACAATGAATTCCACAAATCAGATTTTAAGCTTATGGAAATGGACTTTATATTAATTTTAACTCGTTTTAAATAATTTATGTTTAATTCAGAGAATCTTTTATTAGTAAAATTATGATGAATATTATTTTTCTTACATTCCGCATATAACTTTTGATATCGTTTGAATGTTTTATCCTTAATGTATTTAAGGCTAGTCCTGATAATTTCAGAAGCATTTTTATAAGCCGCTTCTTTCCATTTAGCATTAATAAAAATTGTATCTGGTAATTGTGTACAAGAGATTAATTTCTTAAGTGGTAATTGATCTGTGACGATAAGGTCGATATACAATTCAACACACTTATGGAAATCTTGATACATATACTCAAGAAGTCCGAGTTTATTTTGATTTGCGAATTTTAATATATGCTTGGAAGTTCGGATCATAATTCCCTTGACTATAAATGTGAATTGTTGTATATCGACCTTATCGGAATAATTAAGTAAAAACTTTAATAAAATTTTAAGAGACTACAACCCATTATGCAAAATAAATTTTCAATTTCCTTATTTTTATTATTTTATTTAATATTCGCTTTTAAATTTACCCAAGTTGAAATAGAAAATAATAAACTAAAAAATCAAATTAAAACTTTAACTAATGAGTTAGGGAAAGATAAAAATTTTAATTTTTATTGGACGAATTCTAAAAAATTATCTAAAGAAGATGAATATACATTGGCATTAAATATTTATTTTGAGTCAGGGGTAGAGGATTATTCTGGGAAAATAGCGGTTGCGCAAGTAACATTAAACAGGTTAGAATCAGGCAAATATGGTAAGACAGTAAAAGAAGTCGTATATTCACCTTCTCAATTTTCGTGGACCTTAAAAGGTAGAGAAGAGCCACAAGGGGAATTGTGGGAGGAAAGTAAGCAAGTAGCAAAGGATTTTAACAAAGGATTGAGGATCAAAGAATTGGATTCTTGTATTTCTTATCATACTGAAACTGTAAATCCAAAATGGGCTAAGTTTTGTGATCCAGTAGTTAAGATTGGGAAGCACATATTTTATAGAGGATAAATTATGAGAAAGAAATTTAAAATTTTATACCCGCAAGATTATTGCGAGTCAGACAAGAGAGGAAGGCCATATCATCCACCTCCCAAAGGAATGGTTGTAATGAATACTTCCGGTATATTTTTCTTGTTTATTGGAGAAGATTATTATCCTTCGATTAGGAAATTATCGGATGTTCTTTCAAAATATGACGTTGTGTGGGATGACTGAAATGAAAAGAATAGCTAGGTTTATCAAGCGTGGAAGGAAAGGCGAAAAGGATAACGGGGCTATAATAATCCTAAAGCCAGATGGAGCAGATTATCTTGAAGAAGATATGGTTTATGAAATTTTTTCTATTTTTGGGGAAATGAGTATTCGGGAGATCGGGAAAACTCATATGGCCCCGAAGGAATGGGGAAGGCAAATTCAAGATGTCATGATGTTCGATAAACCTGTTTTAACAAAGGCAGAAGCAAAGAGGTTAGAGGAGATGGAAAATGATTAAAACAAAAATTGTAATGAAAGAAATGGAAGAAATTGTCTCTATTATTTGTGATGTTTGTAAGAAAGAATATGGAAAAGATGATTGGCAAGAATTAGATGAGTTCACGCATCTCAATCTCGAAGGAGGATATTTTAGCGTGTGGGGAGATGGTTTTTCGGGATCTCTCAATATTTGCCAGTATTGTTTAAAAGAAATGATGGGGAAATATATTCAAGATAAAGAAGAACAAAATGATTGACGACGATAAGCTCAGAAGAAGAAAAATACTGAAGGATTGGGCTAAGAAAAATAAGATTGAGCTAATTCTTTGGTCGTTCTTATTCCTGTTTATATTGCTTATGTATTTATCGGATTTCTTTAAGTTGGGTTAAAGGCAAGAATGATGGATGAAAAGAAATTAATTAAAGACTCAGTAAATTCTGCTTTGATCCAGAATTGTATAGAAAATTATTCTAGTATAGCAAAACTTTATAAAGGTGCTTACGATGCTTTAGTACAAGAAGGATTTAGTGAAGTCCAAGCACTACAAATTATTATGGCGAGAGGTTGGAATCTTAATTAAATATTTTTAAAGGTAGAAGATTATGTGGGATATTGATACTAAGATTTATAAAGAAGTTTTTGCAGGGACTAAAGTAACTCTTCAGACGCAATATGGCACGGTTAGTGTTGAAATTCCGAGAGGGGATTTAACAATTCCTGAATTATGGGAAGAAGTTCTAAGGCCATTACTCCTTGGTTCTGGGTACAGTGCGGATATTGTAGATGAATTAATGGGGGAGTAAAATGAATAATAAACTAAAGCCCCTTAAGAGATATTGTGAAAATTGCGGAAAAGAAATAAAAATTCAAGTGTACTCAAAAGAAAAACAAAGATTATGAATATGCAAGTAATTTGTGTTCTGAATGTATTTATGATTCAGTGATTATGGATATTGGAGATTATTAAATGAAGCCAGTAAACCAATTATATGTATCTAGTACCAGAGGAGACTGTACAAGAGCAACAATTGCTAGTATTTTTGAATTAGAGCTAGAACAAGTTCCCCATTTTCGCTTATACCAAGATTCTAATTGGTTTTTAGTGTACTATTATTTTATATATTCTCTGGGTTATGAATATATGGGACAACATCATCCAGAGAAGAGTAAGTTAGAATTCGAAGATTCTATTAATGGATATTTTGATGCTTGTGTTCCTAGTAAAACATTCAAAGGTGGCTCCCATTCTGTTGTAATTGACACAAATGGCGTTGTTGTACATGACCCAAACCCTAATAAATTATATCAAGGCGAAAACGTACTTGAAAGCGGCGTATTGGAATTTTGGTATTGTTTTAAGAAGGTTAAGAAATGACAATTTATAGAAATATCAAAGATGGTAAACTTTATACTGTGTCAATGGGATATTTCTAATATTGAAACTAGAATAACAGAACAATATTTAATAAATATTTAGTTCCTGTTTATGAAAGATAAGGAAAGAATTATGCAAATTTCATTTAGCCGCAATATGGATGGAGACACTTTAGTTTTAGTTAACGGGCGTGTAGTTGCTTTAGCTAAGGAATGCGAAGGTTATAGGGAAGAATTTTTTGATGTTCAGAAAATATCTAATCCTCTACCGCTGAATGATGAAATTGATCGTTGCCCAGAATGTGGCTTCCGTTAATTAATAAAATGAGTGGTGTTAGATGTTCTAAGTGTGATTATTGGTGTTGTATATAAATTAACAGAATGAATAAAAGTGTTAAAGTTCTGATAATATTATGCCGATAGGGGTTATTAAGGAGGATAGATAAAATTAATATGACAAGTACAGAATTTAAGGAAATAGCGAAAAGAATTGGCTGGAATAATAAATAACTCGCTAAACGCTTATCAAAGTCTGAAGTAACAATCAGCCGGTACATGCAGGGCAAAATTGCTATTCCTGGTTCGATTTGTACACTTCTTAATTTGTATAGCGAAAAGATGTGTTGAGTGTGGGGATTTGAAAGAAAAGATATAACAAATAAGGACAGTTTATAATATATGGCAATTTCAATAAGTGGGCGCAAGATCGACCAAGAATCTGAAAAAAATATAGCAATTAATTTAATTATTGATGATGATTTTTGTAAAGCAATTTTACCTATTGCGAAAGCGGAATATTTTGATACTCTTCATATCCGTAAGATTTTCCTTTGGATTCAAGAGTATCATAAAAATTATAAAGCGAGTCCCGGTAAATATATCCAGGATATTTTTAATACCAAAAAAATTACACTGCAAACAGAAGACGCAGAGATTATACAAGACCTCCTTGAAAATTTATCGAACAAATATATTGAAGAAGGAGAAAAAAGGAATAGTAAATATTTCATTGAGCAAGCGATCCCTTACCTTAAGAAGCAATCTTATATCAAATTAGCTGATAATATCTCAAGCTATGCCAAACTCGATCAGATAGAAGAAGTAGAAAAGAAAATCAGGGATCATCGGAAAGTAACTGAATTAACTTCCGGTTGTGTAAACCCACATGATCCTGATTTTATCAAAGAGACATTCAAAGCGAAAGTAGAAGATGTATTATTTACTATTCCTGGTCCATTGGGTACTTTAATTAAGCCGGAAAAAGGGAGGTTAATTGCGATCATGGCTCCCCCGAAATGCGGCAAGACCTGGATGTTGCATTTTCTTGGATTGGTTGCTCGAATGAATAAGCTACGGGTTTTTGAGACGAATCTAGAAATGTCAGCCACCAAGATTAATTACCGTGATCTTAAAATGATTACTGGACAAGGTGATGAATCAAAAGAATATGACATAGCTTGTTTCGATTGTAAAAAAAATCAGCTAGGAATTTGTTCTAAAAGTATTAGGGCTAGTAAAGTTCCTCTTGTTAATTCAGTTGGAGAAATACCAGAATTTAAAGATGCCCAGAAAGATTATGTTGTTTGTACTGCTTGTCGGGGCACTTCAGATTACCAAACGGCTAATTGGTTTTTTTCACAATTTAAAGAAGAACTTACCGTCGATAAAGCAATCAATATGAGTCGCGGTTTTGGATTAATGTATGGAAATGACAAATATAGATTGAAGTGTTACCCCAAGTTCGGGGTTGGTGTTGCTGAGATTGAAGCAGATTTGGATAATTTAGCTTATAGTAGTGGGTTTTATCCTGATGTTTTGATCGTCGATTATGCCGATGTACTTCGTTCTGTAAACACTGGAAATGACGTGAGATTTCAGCTTGATGAGATATGGAAGAGCCTTTCCAGGATCGCTACAGAAAGAAATATTTTAGTTCTAACCGCTTCTCAGACAAACCGAACAGGAGCTGGTATGAAGAATATCAGCGGGCTTCAAATTGCCGAAGCCTTTACCAAACTAGCCCACCTCGATTCTTTGATCGTTTTGCAGAGCACACCAATTGAGAAAAAGAATGGGTTATTAAGAGCTTCCGTTGCATACAATCGAGAAGGAGATTGTGATCCAAATAATCAAATTTTAATTACTCAAAATCTTGCACTGGCTCAACCGTTTCTTGATAGTGAGTTTATGGGCCATTCATATGAGGAGGAATAATGCCAAGAATCCAAATGCCGTTGCGTCCAATTCAAATAGATTATGTATGCGATAAATGTCAGAAAGGTAAATATAGATCAACCGGAACAATGTTACTGAGTTCTCCACCTCAGTTCCCTCATGAATGTACTGAATGTAAAGACTCCCGTATATTTTGGGAGAAATATCCAACTATCCGCTACGTATGTGAAGGTGATTTGCTGGACTTTGATTATTACAAAGAACAATACCAATAAAGGAACAAAATTATGACATTTAAAAATTTAGGATGTTTTGCTATCCAGAAGAAAATGATTGAAGAAACTCCTGAAGATGCCGCTAAAATATTTGCTTGTTTAAATTTTATTCCGATCAATTGTAAGTATTCGATCCGAAACGGTAGTTATGAATATATTGGGGTTTCTAGCCAATTTTCGGAAATAAGCGAAGGTAAAAGAATACCAGAATATATAATTCTTATTACCGAAGAATCAGATCCAAACGGGAATAAGACAATTACTAGCGTTACTGCCCAGAAATTGTCTTGACACAATACCCGTAAATTGGTATAAAGACTGTAAAGATGCTCTGTATTTCAGCGGTAGAATATCTGACTTTGACTCAGAAGACAAGAGTTCGATTCTCTTCGGAGCTGCCAAAAATATTAATCACGGAGACCACAAAATGGGCGTATCAATTTATTTAAAATGTGATTTATGCCCCACAGAGGATATTACTTTCCTCATCGGGGAAGACCCAGAGCAATATGGCTGGACCGCCAATAAAAATTACGCTATATGCCCTGAATGCAATTACAAAGTATTTGATGATCACGCACAAGGCCAAGCAGAAAAGGCTATGCACATTGAAAGTATTCTGAAATTAAAAGGTGAATGATGTATACAATAGAAATTACATATCGAACCGGAAATTCATTTGGAAGCCATGAAGAAGTAGATATTGTAGGGTACTCTTGGGATTCACTAGATAATGCGAAAGAAAGCTTAAAAAGGATCAAAGAACATTATTTATATTATAGGTCAAAAAATAGTAGATACAAAGAAAAGGTTAACAAGCCCGATCATTATAAATCTGATTTTTCCGTAACGATTATGGGAAATGATAAAAACAAAATAGAAGAAATTTCAGCTTTTTGGTGTGGGTACTTTGAAACATTATATGAAGTGAAAATAATTGAAGACGAAGACAACGATATGAGTTTTTCTTTGAGGTGAGTAATGAAAGTAGAATATTTCTATTGTCCATATTGTGACTATGAAGATTTTGACATTTTTATTTCATTTTCTGGGACTTATGCTAATGGTGATTTTTGTTATTGTCCTAAATGCAACGAAGAATCAAACCAATTTGAGTACAAATGAAGAATCCAGAATATTTAAATGATTTAATTTTTCGCCTAAAGAAAAGAGCAGAAATTAGAAGGCAAATCCCGACTAGGAAAAGTGTTCAAAATGATGAACCTGATAGAATTTCTGATTTGCTAGAGGAAGCGGCGAAGGTGTTAGAATCATATGAACCCACAAATTAACTGAAATGTGGTTAGCCCTGGGTACGGCTATCCCATCTTGAACAAACAAACTGCCCCGTGGAGCCGAAAGGCGGTTAAGCCTGTAACCACATTAAACAAACTCAGGTGTGTGACGCTCAGAGCATTCAGTAGGAGTCTGGCAGAGGTGTGGGAAGTATGCCCCATTAGGTGGAAAGCCTATTTAAAATGATACCTTGAAAATGGAATAGAGCCATAAAATGAACCCACAAATTAACCATATTACTAAAGTACTTTGTGACAATGGATATAAAGTACACATTGTAGGTGGTGCAGTTCGTGATATTTTACTAGGTAAAGAGCCCTCAGACTACGATTTAGTCACTTCAGCTACTCCCCATCAAATAATCCCTTTATTTCCTAACGAGAAAGTTGATTTAGTAGGGCAATCGTTTAACGTACTCATAATCCGAAATATAGAGGTTGCTAGTTATAGGATTGATCAGTACACGGATGCTTTTGAATTAATAAATTGCAACCAAGCCATTACCCTTGAAGAAGATTTAAGTAGAAGGGACTTTACTATCAACGCTCTGGCTATGTGTGCTTCTGGGGACATTATTGATTTATTCAATGGTCGTGAAGATTTAGAATTTAAAATAATTAAATTCGTTGGCAATCCAGCAGATAGGATTAAGGAAGACCCGTGTAGGATTTTAAGAGCTTTTAGATTCATGGCTAAGATAGAAGGAGTTATCAATTATTTTTCACATAAAGCTATTGAGGATAATATCAATTTAGTAAATAAAATTGCAAAAGAAAGAATCAGGCTCGAAATTTTAAAGGTGATGGAATGCAAGAAACCATCTCTTTTCTTTGACTCATTAGAATTTTACTATATTCTTAAAAATATTTTCCCTTCATTACAAGATTGCTACGGTTTAGATGGTGGGGAATATCACAACGAAACAATATATGAACACAACATGTTAGTAGGGGATTCTATTCATCCTAAGCTTCCTTTGCTCCGAATCGCGGGATATCTCCATGACGTTGGTAAAATAAGACATGAGATTATTGATGGCAAATTAACTTTTCACGAACACGAAAAACATAGCGTAGATTTAATCAAGCCAGAATTAGAAAATCTTAAATTTAGTACAGATGAAATACATTATATTTGTAGTATTATTTCTCTCCATATGAGAATGATCCGGGGAGCTTCGCCTAAAGCAATTAGGCGCTTACTTGCTGATTTAGTTAAGGTTAATATTAGTTATGAAGACTTAATTCGTTTAAGAATTGCTGATAGAAAAGGGAATAAATTAAAAGTTCCTCATAGTATTTCTGAAATAAAAGAAATGATTAATGCTTTTAGGAATGAGTTTAAAAGAGAACAGAAAGTAGCTTTTGACTTGAAAAGCTTAGAAATAAATGGTAAAGATATTATGGATATCTTAGATATTAAGCCCAGTAGAATGGTTGGGGATATTCTTGATTGTTTATTTGAAATGGTATTTGAATATCCTGAGTATAATACTAAGGGGAAATTAATTGAGATTGTGGAGGAGATGGAATGAGATGCCCTGAATGTCGTGCAGTAGGAGCGATACATTGTGCTAATCCAGAAAATTGTGGAGGTCCATGGGATAAACACAGTAATACCAAGCTACTCGAATTAGAAAATAAAAGAGATATCTTGGTTTTTGAGTTATGGAATGTTTTGCATAAAATGTGTGATTATATGGAGCCTGAACATTTCACTGACGAAGACGCAGAATTATTTTGTTTGACAGCTTCACACAGCTCAATTCAGAGCCGATTGGAGGATAATAAATGAACGAAATTTCAGATAAGATAAATATCCCGAATAAAATCATTTCTACTATGATATTTGGTTCTCATCTATACGGGACAAATACTGAAAATTCCGATATGGATTATAAAGGTGTATATTTCCCCACTAAAAGAGAAATTCTACTAAATAAGGTTCCACAAACATATCATTATTCTACAGGAAATGATACAAGCAAAAATAGTAAGGATGATGTGGATATTGAACTATTTTCAATCTATGAGTTTATTAAATCAGCATGTGAAGGACAGACTATTGCGATTGATATGTTGAGTGCCCCAATGGATTTTATGATTGACATTTCTCCAACTTGGATCAAGATCGTAAATAATAAGAGTAAGTTCTATACTCGTAATTTAAAAGCATTTGTGTCGTATGCGAGGAAACAGGCAGCTAAATATGGGGTGAAAGGGAGCAGATTAGAAGCGGCTAAAGAATTTATTGATTCTATTCCTACAGGTAAATATTCTAAGATGGAGGAACTATGGAACATCCTTCCTATTAATGAACACGCTAGACATATAGAAGATAATCCGAATGGGATAAAACAATATCAAATATGTGGAAAAACAATTCAGAATACGATGACTGCTGAATACGCATTAGATATAATTAAGAATTTCCATAATAATTATGGGGAACGAGCTAAATTAGCGGCTGAGAATAAGGGGATTGACTGGAAATCTATAAGCCACGCTATGAGGGCGGCGATTGAGGTTAAGTCGATATTGATCAATGGCGAAATTATATTCCCTCTTGCTGAAGCACCATTTCTTATTAAGGTCAAGAATGGTGAATTGGATTATCTGAGTGCAGTAGCTCCCGTATTAGAAAATAAAATGGAAGAATTAGAAGAATTATCTATAAGTAGTAATTTACCAGATAAAATAGATAGAAAGTTTTGGGACGATTTTATTGTGGAAGAAATTGAACAAAATATTTTAAAGGATAAATATGAGCAGCCTAAAATTAAATGAAATTGTTGATACTGTAGAAGATATTAATGAAAAGATTTTTGATATTTTAGAGAAAAAGTACAAAGGGTCGTATTTTAGTTCTGGGTTGACTGTATCCACGGATACTTATGTGATAATTGTTGAGTTCATGGGCAATCAAATTTGGAATAGCGATGACGACGAAAGAGAAGAAATTTCTGAAGAAGTTTACGAGTCTCTTTATACTTACCTTGTTAGAAAGATAAAAGAAATTTGTAAAGCATTAAATTTAGTTAATAAAAATCTTTAAATCCATGAAAAACAAACCCAAAATACGGATACCGATCCCTCCGCCGAATAAAGCACAAAAATAAAAAAGAAGTATAACAGGAAGAAATCAACTACAGGAAAGAAATAATGCCCATTTTTTCAAATCGATTTGTGCGTATGTTATATGGTAAAAATTATGAATTCAATAACAAATTCAAGGAATGGCAATTATGGACGCAAGCGTATTATATTCTTGAAATTGGTTTGGAGAATTAATTGCATTGACAAATTAAGAGTAAGTTAGTATTATACAAGTATGAAGAAATGGGAACGAGCAATAAATATATGTATTCAATTAGCAGAGAACAACACGGCAAAATTTAGACTGGGTTCTGTAGCATTGGATAAGAAAGGGGTTATTTGCTCTATCGGAGTAAATAGTACTAAATCCCATCCGATGATGGCGGCACTTGCTAAGGAATATGGACATAAAGATCAAATTGGGTTACATGCTGAGTGTGAATCCATTCTTAGATCTAAAGTAGAAATACATAGTTTAGTGGTAGTAAGATTGCTGAAGAACGGTAAAATAGCTAATGCCGCCCCTTGTCCAATTTGTTCCGAATTAATTAGAAGGCATAAAATTAAAAATGTTATATACAGTAATTCTTTTGAAAATTACACATGGGAGAAGAGGGCATGAATAAATTAAAAATTATCTTAGCTATAATTGCTCTTTTAATTGCTATATGGGGAATCGGAACAGCATTTGGGATACTTTAAAAGGGAATAAGATATTAGGAAACGGATTAGTTCTAATTGAGGAATGAAAATGATAACTCTAACAGCAGCACAATTAAGAGATGCGCTAATATTTTGTAATCCAGATGAAGACGATTTAGAACAACTAGAAACAAAAGTTACGTTCTTTTACAGAGACGAAGAGGAATTGTCTCCTGATGGAGAATTATTGAAGATTGGCAATTACTGTTATCTTACAGATTATTCAGACGAAGGTTGTTATGGACCACTAGGGGAAGAATAAAATGCATATTGAAATTGGTGTTTATGAGCTTTATATGAATAATGATAATTATGGAGCATCTAAGCTTTATACCACAGAAACATTTTATTCTGAAACAGAGGAAGAATTAATAAACAAAATATATGAAACTTGTCTTCATTACCATAAAATTAATTTAGAAAAGACGATAAGTAGAGGGTCGCATTGGGCTTCAAAAACTAGATATGAAGATGAAATAAACGCAATTAATGAAGTAAAAATAAAATCGATTACCGATTTTGACTATGCGGATAGTTATACTGGACATTATTTATTGTTAATTGGTGATATTATTTTAGGGTCGAAACCAGTTCAAGATACAATGGATAATATCCACTATCAACATTTATTTGATGAAGAAAAGAATAAGCATTTAGAAAAGTCAAAGAAAAATAAATGTGTTGCCGAAAATGCCATAGTGTTAAAAGAAATAGAACTAATGAATAAATTGAAAGAAAAATATGAATAGTAACTATGAAAATCACAATTCAGAAAGACATGGTAAATATTGATAGCCCTGAAATATCCTACGGCAATATTAGGGATATGTATATTACAGGAAACGGCAATGGATTACAATTAACAGAACGCCTTGAACATAAGCACAGAGAGATAATTAATATTTGTGCTGAGATAGCGAGTAAGATTTATAAATTACAAGATATTATTGGAGGTAAATAATGGACTTAAAATTAGAATGGGTAAATAATTTCGTAACTGGTAATGATAAAGATGGATATACTGCATGGGATGAATCACAAGCATTTGAATTAGGAACATTTGAAAGTAAAAATCAAGCAATTATTATGGTTTTGAAGCACGCAGATGAATTAAATTTAAGTGACATGTAAATAATTTAGAGTAAGGAGAATTAAAATGGAAGAAATTAAAGAGAAGTATTTTGTCTGTTCGGATGGTGATTGTCCTAGCGCAATTTATTTCAATAAAGATGAAGCGTTTGAGGAATCTCCTACTGAATATATTGATTCGTTTGACGAGGATGGCGTTAAGGTGACTTCGTATAAGCTCATGAGTAATGGCGGATATAGTGAGGATTTTTAATGAAAACATTTTGTTGTAGATTTAAATTAGAAAATGATTACTTTACTCCAGAATGAGTTTTTGATAAAAATCTTACGAAAGAAATTGCTACTGAATGGGCAATAGAACGATTAAGAATTAATGATAAATATCTTGAACTGGATGAAGTTTACGAGGTCAAATAATGAACAAATATTTTCTAAGTGCCAATATTGCAGGTGAGGAGATTGAACGCGAAGTTTCTTTGGAGGAATATTGTAAAGCAGAAAGGAGTGCTGGATTTCGGCCTAAAATGTGCAGTACTCATCCTAATTATATGAGGACTCCCGCGACTGGTGGGTTTGGTTCCAGTGCTGGGATTGGTGGTAGAGTTAAGTACATTGAAGAATGAGGCATGGATAATAACTTCAACGTACAAAAATATCTAAATGATAGGCCAGATATCAAATTTAAAACATCTGGGAAGAATATTGGGAATTTTTTTGGGATCGAGACTTGCGTTTTTTGTGGCTGTGGAGGTTATCACTTAGGAATATCAAAGGAAGGCCGAGTCAACTGCTGGCAATGCAGTACTCACTCATTGCGTGATTTTTTATTGAAAATAGAGGGTACGTGGAAAGCCGTAAACGCTACACTGAAGAAATACGAACTCGAACCCCAAGAAGTTTTAAACAACATTAAAACTAAAGAAAATCAAGAAGAAAAACATGAACATATAATTAAAAATTATAAACTTCCGTCAACTTTTGTTGATATATTCCCAAACGAGGCAAAAGAATATTTGAGAGATAGGGGCTTTGATTATTTAGAATTAGTTAAGAAATATGGAATTAAATATTCTGGCAATTTCGGTAGGGCGAAATATAGGATCTCGTTTCCTATAATTATGGATAATAAGATTGTCTCGTATGGGGCAAGAACGATTCTCAAAGACGATTCGATCATGCCTTATATGTATGAGAGAGATGAGGACTCTGGAATCCACCGAAAAGAATTATTATTTGGATTAAATCATGTATTTTCGGATAAAGCAATTTTAGTAGAAGGTATTTTTGATTCCGTAAATGTGGGGTTTGGAACTATTGCCCTCTTGTCTAAATGGTTTAGCGCCCTTCAAATTCTACGATTAAAACAATCTGGAATAAAACGGTTTTTCTTAATGCCAGATAATAACGATCCTGGCTCTTTAAAAAGCTTCAAGAAATTAGAATCAAACTTAGTATGGGCTGATGAAATATCATACGTAGAATATGATTCGGAAGATCCAGGGTGTATGGATAAAAAATCTGTACAATTACTAAGAAGAATGATATTTTAAAAATGAATAATATATATAAAATGATTAAAGTATTTACAGCATTATGCCGATAAGGTATATTAAGGAGGAAGGATATGACACCTATTATGAAGTTGTTATTAAATTATATCAAAGATAATATAGACGAAAACGATCAAATCAAAATGAGTAATTCAGAACTTTCACTTAAGTTAGGTGTCCATGTTATGAGTATTTCAAGATGTGTAAAATTATTGAAGCAAGAAAATATTATTGAAACAAAGTACGAAGATAATTTAAGGAGGGTAATTACCCTCCTTTGACATGGAGGTATTAAATGGGTGAAATTAAACTTAGTGAGGGCGATAAATATGGGCTATGGACAGTAATAAAAGAAGTTGGGCGGGATAAATTTAATCGTAGGCAAGTATTATGTAAGTGTTCGTGCGAGAAACAAACAATAAGAGCTGTAGAAATTTATAGATTAATTAAGGGGAAATCAAAGTCTTGTGGGTGTCTAAGAAAAATTAACAGAATTAAGGCGTATGATAAGAAGTCGAATAGTATTATAGGACAAAAATTTGGACGAGTGACTATTATAGAAAAAATAGGTAAAGACAAATGGGGAAGTCTGATTTATTCCGGCGAATGCGATTGTGACGGCGATATTAAGAATTATAATATCGCCTCATTAAGAAGCGGGAAGACTCAATCTTGTGGCTGTTATAAAAGAGAAGTTACTCTCCAGAATAACATGAATTATGCAAAGGATGCTGTAGGGAATAAGTATAATAGGTTAACAGTTATTAAAGAAATAGAAAGAGATAAAAATTTTAATCAAAGAATGGTTCTTGCGGAATGTGAATGTGATGGGAATATAAAAAAATATAATTTAAACCAGTTAAAGTTCGGGTCTACAACATCTTGTGGATGTTATGGCAGAGAAAGGACCAAAGAAACAAAAACCTATCAAGTCAGGGATTATCAAGAAAAACACTCGTTCTTCTGTATCGTTGAAGAAATTATGGATGACCCTGAAGGATACGGTATTTTAACCAAATGCAAATATTGTAGCGAATGGTTTAAACCTGAAAAATGGCAGATCCAAGCAAGAATAGGTGTATTGGAACGCCCGAAAAATTTTCTCTCGGAGAAGAATATAATTTCTATTGCTCTCCTGAATGTAAACATAGCTGTCCTGTTTTTAATTTAAGATCAGATCCATTTGATAATAAAGAAATATACTTCACTGACTATGAATTAAGTATATTTAGTAATGAAGTTAAATTCAGACAATTAATTGAGATCGGTAAAAACAAATGCGAGCTGTGCGATGACGAAGAAGGTCCATTCCATACTCACCATGTTATACCAAAATCGATAGAATGGATATTTGCCCTTGACCCGGATAACGGTATAGTGGTATGCGAGAAGTGCCATTATGAAAAGATGCATACAGGTTCATGCAGTTTAAGTGAACTAAAGAAAATAAAACTGAAATGTCCACCCGAATCTCAACTTGTTTTTGCTAATGAAATCAACTATATAGAACATGGAGAAGAAAATTCTGATATTGCTGATTTGTGCGATGAAGACGTTAAATTGATCAGACGTATGATATTTTAATTGACATAGGAACGGATAGTTAGTATATTGCTGGGACACAAATTGTATGGTGATTGTAGTTTAGAGGGAAAGCGCAGGATTGTGGTGCCTAAGACGAGAGTTTGATTCTCTCCTTTCACACCAAACAAAATATAAGGGGACATTTGAGCAAGTGATGAGTTTTGCCATGAGAAGGCACCCATTGTTTAAGAAAGCTTTTCAAACGACACTAGATAAGGATAAAGATTATGATTCAAATGCCGGAAGTCGTTGACATGTTATTGGTAAGAACAGAACCGGGGCCAGTATCAGAATGGACCGAGAGAATTGGCTCTGTTGCTAGAACACTCGGCCTACCTCTTTGCAATATAGAGTGGAACGGATCACCAAAACAGGTGGCACATAATCTTGTCGGATTTTCATTCCGCTACTACTCATGCCACGATCCGCTGGTGGAATATTTAAAATCATAATATTATTTAATAAATAAGGAACAACAATGAAAATTAACAAATTTGTAGGCTCGACCGATAAGTGTCCTGAATGCGGCCTTGATTTTAAGGGAGAAGACATCTATGAATGTTTCTTAAAACAAGGTAAATCGGAGCAGGAGGCATTTGAAATTGCATCTATGTATTACGGCTACACCTTCGAGAATAAAAAGTGCTTCAGAAAAGAAATAGGGATTGAAACTATAACCGGGAGTTATGATGGTTGTACATTTTACCAGTGTCCAGAGTGTTTAGTGTACTGGAAACGTTTTGAGTGGAGCAATGAAAAGTATTTAGGAGAAGAGTAATGAAACACGATTTAGAATTTGATGCGTTCCGCGAAACGGTAAAAAGATATTTCCATTGTGATGCTTCAGTAGATCATTATGAGAAGGCATTTGTCTTTTTTACTGCTGCCAAATCGAAGGGGATTCCAATTACTGACGAAGATTTACAATGGGCAAAGTCTAAATATAAGGATAAATAAGATGAACGGGTTTGATATTCAAAAATATGAAAGATGTAAAGAAATTGCTTCTAGCTTAGGCTTGAAAATTACACCAAGAAACGAAGCTATCTTTATTGAAAAGGGGAATAAGAGTTACGGAGCACTAGAAAATGTTTCCGCCTTATATGGTTTCTTGTGTGGGTATGATTGGGCAAAATCTGAATGCGTACAATCATAGCGGGCTCAAGAGATATTGTAAATTATTCTATTTTACTAAAAGCTATTAAGGAAATAGATTACGAAATTAGTACTGTAATTTGTGGGAAGGCAAAGGGTGTAGACACATTAGGCGAATTATACGCAAAACGGAATAATATTAAAATTGAGTACTATCAGGCTAATTGGAGCATATACGGGAAATCAGCAGGTATGATTAGGAATAGACACATGGCGGAGGCGGCAGAATCTTTACTCTTAATTTGGGATGGGGTGTCTAAAGGATCAAAGAGTATGTTAAAACTAGCTAGAGAATATAATTTAAAAATTCATATTCATTACATAGGAGAATAAAATGGCGGATTGGTTTGAAGAGGAAGAGAAATTAGCAAGGGAAGCGGAACAAAATAAGAAGTCAACGCTGGACAATATTCTCAGTGAATTTAAGATTGACTCAAATGAAAATGAAGAAGAAATCCCAGAAGACAAAGATATTTATTTATCTCAAGGCGGATTTGTAAACGCTCCTATTATTCGCGGTTGGTTTGAAATTCTTCCGTTAATAAATATAATTAAAGACAATAATCTTGATTCTTTTATCATGGGTGGCTATGTCAGATGGATGTGTTCAAAACATCACGACCCGACTCCTGCCGGTGACTGTGATATTTATTCCCAAACAGAAGATTCATTCAATACTTTCGTTAAAATCCTTAAAGAAACTCATAAATTAAACGTAAAACACGAAAATGATGTTTCTATGACTTTCGCTAAAGTTGAGTCATCGGACCACCCATTGTTTGCATGTCCAATTATACAGTTGATTAAGCCAGTTAAGAAAGGTGCTATTGTGGCGACTGGTAGTATAGAAGAGATTCTTTCTAATTTTGATTTTACTGTAATTCGTTGCGGTGTTGTTTCTTACGATCCTCCCACAGCAATGGTGGATGCAGATTTTGATAATGACGAAAAGAAAAAGCTTCTCAGGATTAAAAATATTCATTGCCCGATTTCTAGTACATTACGTTGTATGAAGTACGCTAAGAAAGGGTACTGGATTCCTCCTATGCATGTTATTCCTCTTTTTCTAGATTGGGAGCGAAGAGACCAAGGCTATAGAGATAAATTGGTGGATTATTTAAGCAAAGCAAATGCTGGGAAGGGATTGACCCAAACGCAAGTGGACGAACTTGAATCGTTATTGATGGTTGATTAGGGAGAATAAAATGTCTTTCAATTACAAGAAGCAATTACTAGACGGATTAACTTCACTAAGCAATTTTAGTTATTCGGTAGCACTAAAATTAGATTACAGTCCAGATAAAGAACGAAAATGGTTACAAATCAACCAAGAAATTGAAGAACTTATAGAAAAAGTTGAAAATAATTATTTTAGTGAGAAGTAAATGAAAACAATGATTGCTGATGATGTCGTTCAGATGATTTACGATAAAATATATAAAATATATAAAATCCAAAGAGAGGAAGATAGGGCTCCTGTACTTTGTGTTTATATGGGGATGGATGTTTGGCATGATATGATGAGTGAACTCCAAGGACAAATTTCGTCAAGCACTATGACACTGATTAATTCAAATGGAGAAGTAATTGTAGGTTGTAAAATTTATCGTGTTCTAGGTAGTCACGGCATTAAAGTTTATGAGGTATAAGTTTTGAAAGTAAAAATCGGGAATTTTTGTACTTACTGGGGCGTTTATCAAATTTCGGATCTTCTTCAACATATCGGGGTTTCTGAGGATACCTGTGATAAGATAGGGAAATACTTATCTAAAACAAAGCTAAATAATTTATGTGAATACATTTATGAAAAGAGAAAACGGAAAGTAAAAATCAAGATCCATGATTACGACACATGGAACCTAGATGAAACTCTTGCCTTAATTATTCTTCCTTGTCTTAAACAATTAAAAGAAACTAAACATGGCGCTCCATTTGTTGACGATAGTGATGTTCCAGATGAATTTAAAAGTACGTCTGCTACTCCTAAAGAGAACGAATGGGATACGGATGAATTTTGGTTCGCTAGATTTGATTACATCCTTGATGAGATGATCTGGGGCTTTGAGAGGCTCTGTGACCCAGATGACGACGATAAATTTCATACTGGGAATATAGATATTTATTGGAAGAAGTTAGAGAATGGCAATTCTGAAATGCTGGATGGGCCAAATAATACCCATGTTTTCCATAAAGAAGAATACCTTAAACATCAAGCTAAAATTCAAAACGGGTTAAGGTTATTTGGTCGATATTTTCGCGCCCTCTGGGATTGAGTTAGATAAAAAATTATAGGAAACAAAATGAAAACAAATCTATGTACTGCAAGCGATTCATATAAAAGCTCACATTTTTTGCAATTCCCTCCAAATACGACTAAAACACATTACTACCTTGAAAGTCGTGGTGGAGAAGGAGACAACCTATTATTCTTTGGCCTTCAATATATCCTAACCGAATATTTTAAAAATGTGCCGACTATTCCCGAAGTTAAAGAAGCTAATAATTTTTGGAAACTACATGGCCTCCCATTTAATGAAGAGGGATGGAAGGATATCTCAAGGATAGGTTATCTCCCATTAAAAGTAATTGCCCCTCCCGAAGGGTCTATTGTTCCCATTGGTAAGGCACTTATTACAGTTGAAAATACAGATGATAGATTCCCGTGGCTTCCTGGGTGGATGGAAACACTTTTGATGCAAATTTGGTTCCCCACTACCGTCTGTACACGTAGTTATCGGTGTAAACAAGTAATTAAAAGATATCTTGAAAATACAGGAGATATCACCGGATTACCTTTTAAACTTCACGATTTCGGTTTTCGTGGCGTATCGTCTTATGAATCAGCAATGATTGGCGCAATGTCTCACCTCGTTAATTTTATGGGGACTGATACTACGGCTGGAATCCTTGGAGCTATGAAGTATTATAATGCTGATATGTGTGGTTATAGTATCCCGGCATCGGAACATAGTACGACTACTGCTGCATGGGGAAGAGAAGGTGAAATTGAGGCATACCGGAATATGCTGGATCAATTTGCTAAACCCGGCTCGTTAGTTGCCGTGGTATCCGATTCTTACGATTATTGGAACGCCCTTAAAATTTGGGGGATAGAATTAAAGCAACAAGTGATTGATTCAGGAGCTACGGTAATTATCCGCCCAGATTCAGGAGACGCTACTGAAGTTATCCCAAGAACCGCTCAAGAATTAGATAAATATTTTGGGAGTACCGTAAACGGAAAAGGATTTAAAGTTCTAAACCATGTACGGATTATCCAAGGTGATGGGATTAATAATGAACATAACATCGACCATATTCTACTTGAATTAATGAAGACAGGATACTCTGCTGATAATGTAGCGTTTGGAATGGGTGGTGGATTGTGCCAACAAGTGAATAGAGATACATTTAAATTTGCTATGAAATGTTCTGCGGTTAAAATAAATGGTGAATGGAATGGCGTTTGTAAATCTCCTATTGATGCTCCTTGGAAGTCTAGTAAGGCAGGAAAACAGAGTATTGAAAATGGGAGGATTGTTTTCGAGAATGGGAATATTTTAATTAACGATGACTTTAATACAGTCCGGGAGAGAAGTAATGTATGAATTGGAATTTCCAGTAGCTTTCCATACAGTTGATATTGCTTGTATATAAAGCATGCAATGATTATTTTATCCTTTTGGGAAAGAAGGGAGGGGAAAATAAATGGAGACTCCCAGGTGGATTTGTTGACCCAGGAGAAGATGCAGAAGAGGCTAGTAGTAGGGAATTATTAGAAGAAACTGGAGTACAATATAATGTAACTTATAAAAATTATATTGGCAGTTATGTTATTGATGACAAAAGATATTTTAATACAGATCATAGTATCACCACTTCTCTTTATTTATGTGATCTTGACTATATTCAAAATGGGAAGGCTTCAGATGACCTTGCAGAATTAAAGTGGATAAATTTGGATACGCTCAGAATTGATAAAGATATCATGCCGAATCATAAGAGTCTTTTATGGCGGGTAAAAGAGGCTATAGTAAGTGAACGAAAATAAATATGCCGTATGGATAGGAAGATTTCAGCCATTCCATGTAGGACACGAAAGAATTCTTAATAAAATAAGAGAAGAATTTAATAATGTTATAATCATTTTAGGTACTCCTCAAATAGGTGATAGGTTTTCTTTTGAAGATAGAAAGATATTCCTAAATTTTCTCTGTACTGAAATGCAATTCACTAAATTTTATATTTTAACACATCAAGACCATGAAGACGATCATAAATGGGCGTATGAGATTGTAAAGTTATTTAATTGGTTCATTTTGAAAAACTCAGTCTTAATCAAGTCAATTAAAAAGAAAGATATAAATGAAGACGGCAAACATTATCTTGACTTTTTGACAGATAATGGGTATTTTAAGGAATCAGTTGCTTATATTGTTGAAGATGAATTATCCGCAAAAGATATTAGAAAAGATCCAGTTAAGAATATTGATAGTGTTCATCCGTATTTAAGAAAAATGTTTTTGAATAAGTATGTTAAAAGGAATCAATATGTTGAACACCATCGGAGCTTATTTAGGTAATTTTTCTGTTTTTATGGTTATATGGATTATTGGGAATAAGTTTGTTCATGGGTTCGAATTTGAAAATAAGTCAATTATTATGATTATAGGATATGCGACCATGAGTCTAGCATTTTGGTTATCAGATATTCTTTTTGAAGTATAAGGGATAATTATGGAAATTGCATTTGTTCTCGTTATTTTATCTATATATCTTTATTTTACTATCCCAAAGCTATAAAGGAATCAAGAATGCCAAATTACGTTTATTGCTGTGACAAATGCGGATATATCATTCAGTCAGATGAACCTATGAGATGCCCCTGCGGTTGTGATGACGATGAATTTGAACATGACTGCGGTGGCACAATAAGATTAAAATGTCATTGTTTTAAGGGCAACTGTGCCGTGATGGAAGAAGATATTGATTCAGATATGATTTACGAAATGGATGATGATATCAGCGAGATGGTTGAAAATTAAAATGAAACAAAAATCAATTAAAGAAATAATCAACAAGGCAATGGATTTAATCAATATGTATTCTGTATCATTGAAGGATTGTAATACTATTGATGATAAATGGGATGACGAAGAACTAGAGAAAGAATATTTTAGGCATTTAGAACTAATTTCCGATCTTAAAAGTATTGAGGTAAACGAATGAGCAAAAGTATTATTGCATTAGCGGCAGATTATTTCAGAATCCAAGCGAAGATATTGAAAGAAGACTATTTCAATGGGAAGAAATGGACAAATAAAGACGCCAAGGAAGACCATGAAACCCATATGATTATGTTTAAAGAACTTGAACAAATGAATAATTCTGGTTCTTATTCGTTAAAGAGTCGAAGAAAGCAAATTTTTATGTATAAATGTGACTCATGTACGGCTTGGTTCAGTACTGCGACAAAAATGCGGTGCGAGTGCGGGAAATGTGATCCAGAAGATGACGATGTAATGTTCCCATGCCATGAATGCGATACTGGGAGTATCCAATTAGCTTGTGTTAGTTTTGATACACATTGTAGAATCCTTAAAGAGCAAGAAGACGGGAATATGAAGAAGATTGATATCAATAAGAGTCAAATGGTTCATTAAAATGTCTTACCGGAAATTCTTAGAAAACGATGGCTCAGAAACGATTAGTTTTAGTGGAAATTTTCATATTGACGAGCCTACCGAAATAATCATCCCGATTGCATTTAGGGTATGGAAATTATTTAAATTAGAAAATGATAGTGCAGTTTGCGATAAAGAATGGGTTTCTTGTTTGTTCAGTGAATTAGATAAAATTTATGGATTTTTAAAGAAGGATTAATTGACATGAAAGAAATCCAGTTTAATATAAACGATATCGTTAAAGTAAAATTAACGGAAGAAGGGAAAGATATTCTCGCTAAGGCATATGGTGGAAATATCCCGGAATTCTTTTATAAGCAATACGTAGATGATGGGTGGTGGGAGTTTCAGTTATGGGATTTAATGCAAACATTTGGTTCTCATTTGTATAATGGGCAAAATAAGCTTCCTTTTCTCCCTGGTGATTTTAAATTTATTGTTAAAGAGGATTAAAATGAAAACATTATGTTTAGTCCTTCCGGTAGTATTCCTTTTGTTCTCTACCGCAAGTTATGCAGAGCAGAATGACGCTAAGTATTATCTACAATCTGCTAAATTGTTTGATTGTCAAACTATATCTATTGACGAATCGTTTGTTAATGGCAAGAGATCAGAGAAAACTATTTGTTTTTGGTACGTACAAGCTGGTAGTGAAAAATATCTTATTATGTGGAAAGAAGTAAATTCTCCAAATAATTATGGGTTTGTGAAATAAAATCTTGACTTTTGTGTTTAGTTGTTGTATAGTGCGAAAACAATAAGCGTTAGTTTTACTAAATCAATTTAAACGGAGAGCAAAATGAGTAAGAAGCCAGTATTACATGAGTTGTTGGCGGTAGAGGGAGATCTTGAAGGAACTTTCAAGAAGGTCGTAGAGGAAACTAAAAATACCTTCAATAAGAAGGAGGCTTTGTTCGTCGGGCAGCATCGGAAGCTGGAAGTTTTTGATGATAATGACAAGACCAAGTACCCTGAAGAGGTAAAAGAAGTTGACGAAACTGTAAAATCTAAGCTCGATTATATGATGGGCCATGTATCAAAGTATTTTGATGCTATTTATCAGAAGGAAGCAACTAATCAACTTGCATGCGCTGATCTAATGGTAGATGGGAATGTAATCGCTGAAAAACTTCCCGCAACTTTTCTACTTGGGCTTGAAAGCAGGTTGAAAATGATTCGTTCTGTATTTGAAGAAATCCCTACACTAGAACCAGGGGTAAAATGGGTTCTTGATGGTACGAAGGGAGCCGATATTTTCCTTTGTGATCCGCCAGAAGAGAAGATGAAGACAGCTAAGACCTTTCAGCATAAGGTTCTTTACGAAGCAACTAAGGAACATCCAGCGGTTATTGAGAAGTGGGAAGAAACAATCAATGTAGGTAAGTTTATTCGTCATATTTGGTCAGGTAAAGTATCTCCTACCGAAAAATCAAGGCTAATGGGAAACCTTGATAAATTGATTCGTGAAGTAAAGAAAGCACGGCAACGGGCAAATACCCAAGAAGCCATAACAAATAATATCTCCAAAGGTATTCTAAATACTATTTTTGGATAAAGAATAAAACAGTGTGGCGGAATTGGTGAAACAGCGTCGAGCGCATTTTCATGCGGGCCGAATCTCACCATTGGTAGACGCGGGAAATACAGCACCAAGGGGCGCGGGCAGGGCCGAAACCAGCAAGAAGCACAGAAGCAAATCCCCTATGCAGGTTCGAGTCCTGTCACTGTTTTTAATATTTTAATTAAGTTTCTGGGTGTAATTCAGCGGTAGAAGGCTCGCCTTGGACGCGAGAAGTCGGCAGTTCGAATCTGTCCTCCCAGACCAATTTTTAAATTGTGAGCCAGTGTTAGCTTTAGTATAACCCAATTTAGTAAGGTTATCTTAGTTTATTGCTCACCAGTTTTATATGAGAAGTTAATGAGTAATTGGTAATAAAATCGGAAAATAAATATAGTGTCGGTGGTTCAAATCCACCTCTTCCAGCCAATTCAAGAGGATATTATAATGCGGAATAGTATCTTGTTGAATCTGTTGGAAGGTAACTCAGGGGTAGAGTGCTATAACTTTAAAATGAATTTTATTACTCAGCGAAAATTAAATGAATCTCCTGATAATGTAATTTAATTACATATAACTTAGGGGCTATAAGCAGGCGAGCTTATAGCCCCACTTTCTTTTAAAGAGGATCGTTATGAAAATTGTTAGTTCAGAAAGAATTCCGATCAAGATGTGGTTGGATGATATTGAAGAAGGGGCATTACAACAAGCTAAGAATGCTGCTAATTTGCCATTTTGTTTCAAACATATTGCTATAATGCCAGACTCCCACCAAGGCTTTGGCGTTCCAATTGGTTCTGTTTTAGCAACTAAAGACGTAATTATTCCATATGCAATTGGATCAGATGTCGGATGCGGAATGAGTGCTATTAAAACTTCTTTAATTGAAATATCAAAGGGACAAATTAAAAAGTTACTCGGAGGATCAAAGCAATGTAAGGGTGGAATTAGAACTTTAATGCCAGTTGGGAGAAATCATCATTCCAAGAAGCAAGAAATTAGTTTGATGCCAAACGCGGACCATATTCCATCGTCATCAATAATTCATAGGGAATTCGAATCAGCAAGAAAACAAATTGGAACGATGGGTGGAAATAATCACTTCTGGGAACTACAGAAGGGAGGCGATGGACATATTTGGGTAATGGCTCATACTGGAAGTCGGAACCTTGGATATAAAGTAGCAGATCATTATAACAAACTCGCTATTGAATTAAACAAAAAATACTTTAGTTCTGTTCCTGCTTCTCACCAATTGGCATTTTTGCCACTGGATAGCGAAGAAGGTCAATTATACTTCCAGGAAATGCAGTACTGTGTAGATTTTGCACTTGCTTCTAGAAAATTAATTATTGAAAATACGAAACAGTGTTTTCTTGAAATCTTCCCTGATGTTAAATTTGACGATATAATTAATATTGCTCATAATTATGCAAGAATGGAAAATCATTTCGGAAGTAATGTAATGGTTCACCGGAAAGGCGCTACCAGTGCTAGGAATGGTGAGATTGGGATCATCCCTGGAAGTCAAGGTAGTACAAGTTATATCACTAAGGGTAAAGGCAATCCTGAAAGTTTTTGTTCGTGTTCTCACGGAGCAGGGCGGGTAATGAGTAGAACCAAAGCTGAAAATAATTTAAACCTTGAAGAAGAAATTAAGAGATTAGACGATCAAGGTATCATCCATGGAATGCGAACTCAAAAAGATGTTCAAGAAGCCGTAAGTTGCTACAAGGACATCTCTATTGTAATGGCGCAGCAATCAGATTTGACAGATATCGTTGTGGAATTGAAACCATTAGCTGTTATTAAAGGATAAAACATGAAAAACAAAGAGCTAGAAAAGTTTATCAGAGATACCGCAAATTCTCAAATCGAAACAGATGAATTTTGGGATGAATTATGCCAATTCTTAGACCTGGGTCTTAACTCCAAGTTATTTGATAAAATGTTTTCGCCTATAGAGAAAGCAGTAGATTATATCGATTCTGAGTTAGTAAAGTACAATGCAAAAGATAATTGGATGGCATATTTCGTTTATGAGTGCAATTGCGGGGATTGTGATACCCCGTATACAGTAACGACTCAAAATGGGGAGAAAGAATATTTCATGACGGATGTAGATGCATTTATTAATTTTCTGGAAATTGAGTACGGTGTATAGAGTGAGGAGAACACTAATGTTATGGTTTGGGATTAAGAAAGATGTTGAAGAAATTAAAGCAAAGTTAAGGAAAATAGATCAAGAGACATGCGAACACAAAGAATTAATATTCCAATGGTTTGATTATGAAGATAATGGCAACTGCTGTTGTTGGGACTGTGAAAAGGAATTAAAAGTTTATCCACACAGAATAGAGTATCTGAAGGACAGGATTGTATATTTAGAACAAGTCAAGATGAATTTTGAAGATGAAGTTACCCAAACGAGGATAACTTTTGAAAATGAAATAAAGAAGTTAGAAAAACATCGGGCCGGGAAATGATTGAATATATTTTCTGTGAACAAGATTTATTTAAAACTTATGAGAATAAAAATCCAGAATATCTTTATTTAGGTTATGAAGAAATGAGAAAATTTATGCAGGAGGCGGATATTATGAGATATGTGGCTGCTAAATGTAATCCTAGTGATGATATGATGTTTAATGGTATGAAGGTTTTTGAAGTCCATAAAGAAACCCATTTTAATATGTGTTGAAAATAATGATAAACTAACAATTATTTACTAAAGTTTTGTTAGTAATATACCGATAAGGAATATATCAGCAAATGAAAATTAATGAATTAGAAGAAATTAGACAAAATTTGAATTGGACTAAGAAGCGGCTGGCTGATGAGATTTGCCTCTGTAGTATGTCCGTTCACAGATATTACTCCGGTTCTCCCATCCCTGAATCTATAGCTAAGTTAATTAGGCTTATTTATAAGGAGGAGACTGGAGTATAGGAGGGTTAATGAACGAATTGGTTATAAATGGCTATAAAAGATGTTCTAAATGTGGTGAGACCAAGGAGTTTTCTGAATTTACATTATGTAAAAAATCAAAAGATGGACACTTTTCTTGGTGCAAACAATGTAAAAATAAAGGTGGGAGAAAAGAGAAGAATAAAGATTTTTATAATCCCGCTCCTGAATGTGCTTGTGGTTGCGGTGGGAATGTTATATGGAGACCCAATCTAGGTAAGTGGAATACATTCATATCTGGTCATCAAAACAAAGCAAGGTCAAACCCTAAAAGGCCAGAAGAAAATCCACTTTGTGCTTGCGGTTGTGGAGAACCAGTCAATTGGAATAAGGGCAAGAAGGATTGGAGTAAATATAAAAGCGGTCATAATTATCAAACTAATCCAAATAAATTAAAGGACCCTCCATTGTGTGCTTGTGGCTGCGGTAGGTATACTAATTGGGACAAAAACACTAAAGAATATCATAAATATATTCATCCTCATCAAAATGAATACATCTCTCAATTAAATAGTGGTGAAAATGCGAATAATTATAAACATGGGTTATCAAAATATTATCTGTATAAATTATGGAAAGATATAAAATATAGATGTCTCCCTAATTATAAAAAGCATTTATTTTATTATGATAAAGGAGTTCGAGTTTGTGATGAATGGCTACACGATCCCGTGTCTTTCTATAATTGGGCATTGTCTAATGGCTGGGAAGAAGGATTAACAATTGATAGAGACGATAATGATAAAGGATATTCGCCTGATAATTGTCGATTTGTTACGATGGCTGTTAATAATTGGAACAGGGGATTATTGCAATCCAATAATACTTCAGGATATAGAAGCGTAAGAATATGTGATAATGGGACGTATTCTTACCAAATTAGAAGTAAGTTTAAAAATATAAATAAGAGTGTTTTTGGATTCTTAACAGTGAAAGATGCTGCCATTGCGAGAGATAAATTCGTTTTAGAAAACAACATTCCTCATAAATTAAATTTCCCGGAATTAAAAGAAAATAATGATTGACAATTTAAAATATTTGCCCCTCCACGTCCATAACCAATTCAGCCTGCTCGATGGGTTGTTTTCATCTGAACAATGGGCGGAACGCGCCAAGGATATTGGGTTTACTCATCTGGCTTTGACAAACCATCATAATCTTGACGGCGCTATCAAGCATCAAGCCGCTTGCGATAAATATGGTATTAGCCCTATCCAAGGGGTGGAATTCTACATCGTCCCTAATCCAGAAATAAAAGAAAAAGGAGAGTTTCGCTCCCATCTTACCGTATGGATAAAATCCCAGGAAGGATACGAGAATTGTTTAAGATTATTAACAATGTCAAATCTTCATTATTTTTACCATAGACCAAGAATTGGGTTCGATATACTGCTTGATAATTGTTCTGGACTTTGTATTGGGACAGCCTGTTCCGCAAGTTGGCTTCACCAACCAGATTCCATTCAATTTTTAGAAAAATTACATTCCAAAATAGGAGCTGATTTATATTTAGAATTGATGCCTTTTGTCGAAGAAAAACAAATACTTACAAATAATTTATGTTTGGACCTTTCTGAAAAATATGGGATTAAAACCATCGTATCAAGTGATGCGCACTTCATTAATAGGTCAGAATCGGATATCCACGATACTCTTCTGGCTATGCAAACTAAAAAATTAAAATCTGATCTAACACGTTGGAGATTTAATGGTTCTGATTTTTTCTTAGCCACCCCCAAGGAATTGTATGTCCAATTTATTGATCAGGGCATTTTATATCCAGGAGAAATAAAAGAAGCCTTTAACAATACTTTCGAAATCGCAAAAAAATGTGAAAATTTTAGGATTGAAAAGAAAAAAATAATTTTGCCTACGCCTCCTCAATTTGTTGGCAGAGATGAAGAGGAAGTCCTCAGAGAATTATGTGAGGAAGGATTTAAAAACAAATTTGATGAAGTGACGAAAGAGTATAGAGATCGTTTTGAATATGAATTATCTGTTATTAAAGATTTTGACGTTATAAAATATTTCCTTATCATAAAAGATTTAATTAATTATTGTGATAGAAGTTCAATCCTTACTGGGCCTGGGAGGGGAAGTTCTGCTGGTTGTTTAATATTTTATCTACTCGGAGTAACTAAAGCTGATCCTATCGTTTTCGGACTTTTATTCGAACGGTTTTTAAACCCTGGAAGAAAGGGGGCAATGCCGGATTGCGACCTCGATTTCGAGCACAATAAAAGGGATCAAGTCGTAAATTATTTAAAAAGTGTATATGGAGAGGGGCATGTTTGTGGAATTTCTACTTATCTGAAAATAGAAGCGAGAGGAGCAATAAGGGACGTTTGCAGAACTTTTGAAATTCCATTGAGAGAAGCTGACGCATTTTCTAAATCGGTAGTAGATGACATAGAAGGTGCTTTTCAATCAAAAGAAGGGATTGACTTTAAAATTAAATACCCTGAAGTTTCTAACCATATTGTTAAACTGACTGGGTTGTATAAAAGTTATGGGCGTCATGCCGCCGCTTCACTGATTAGCCCAGTAGACCTTAGACTTGGAACAAGGACAGCCCTTGCAGAACGTAATGGGCTGTTAGTTGCTTGCCTTGACGGAAACGATTGTGAAGCGCAAGGGCTTGTCAAGCTGGATATTTTAGGGCTTAACGCAATGAGTATTTTGGCGATGACCATTGATTTAATCAAACAAAGCTATGGAATATCCATTATTCTTGAAAAAATCCCATTAGATGATAAAAAAGTGTATGAAGAAATTTCAAATGCAAATACGATTGGTGGATTTCAAATAAATACATTTTCCCTTAAACAACTTTTAAAGAGGATGAAACCGCAGAACCTTTTTCAATTATCTGATGTTATCGCTGGGGTCAGGCCGGGAGCACAAGATTCAGGAGCAACAGATACTTACATTAACAGAAAAAATGGCGAAAAATGGGAACCGAAACATCCGATTTATGAAGAAATCTGCCAAAAAACATTCGGTGTTATATTTTATCAAGAACAGGTAATTCAAACATTACATAAAATTGCAGGTTTTTCCCTATCAGAAGCCGATGAGATTAGGCGGATTATTGCAAAGAAAAAGGATATTACTCTATTAGAAAAATATAAAGATAAATTTGTAATGGGTTGTGAAGAACAAAAAACTTTCACGAAAGAAGAAGCGGAAAAATTCTGGTCGGATCTTTCTCACCACTCACACTATTCGTTCAATTTTTCGCATTCGATCTGCTATAGTATTATAGCGTATTGGACTATTTTTCTTAAATTATATTACAGTGATTGTTTTATTTGCGCTTCATTGACTCATGGGGGTGATTCTGAAAAACAAGCATTAGTATCGGAAGCTCTTCGTCTAGGTCTAAAAATTATTCCCCCTAGACTTGATACTTCTGATCCAAATAATTGGGTTGTGAAAGAAAAAAATTTGCACATACCATTTAAGGAATGCAAAAATATAGGGCCAGCTTCTCTAGAAACTATTGCTCAATACCAAGACTCCCAAAAACCTGGATTTTTTAAGAAAGAAGCCCCTGTCCTTAAGGGTAAATTATTAAAAATGTTACAGGAAATTGGAGCACTTGATACAGAAGGCACAGAGTTACCAGAAACTATTGATAGCTATTTCCTTGACCTAGGGATAACTTTAAATCCCCAAGCCCGATACAAGAACCTATATACCTTAATTGGAAATAGAGATAATATAAATATCTCAAACTGGCTCACTGCTGATCTCATAGGTGAACACTACGGAAGGGAATTAAAAGAAGACGAAAAAATAATTCAGCATCCAGAATTAATAGCTTGCATTTCTTGTCCACAAAGAGTAAAATGTAAGGGAAATGAACACCCAATCCAACCGAGTGCTGGACAGTATAACGTAGCCGTGATAACCGAAGCGCCAAACTTCGATGAAATTAAATCAAATAAATATTTTGAATCCAGAGATGGAGATGTGCTTTTTAAAGAATTAAATAAATATGGATTTGATAGTACTGATTTTGTAAAAACCGCTTTTGTTAAGTGTCCGTGCAAGAAACCGGAATTAAAAGTAATCAAAGAATGCGGCGAAAGATATTTAAAGAAAGAGCTTGAAAATATTAGATTCGTACTTAGTATAGGTAACACTGGATTAGGATATTGGGGAGATGAAAATAAGGGAATTATTAAAAGGTCAGGAGAGTGCTTCTGGAACGAGGAGAATTCCTGCTGGGTTGTATATTGCATCCCCCCTTCGTGGAGTACATGGAAGCCTGAATTTAAGCAACCTTTCAAGGATGGTATTAAGAAGTTCGTAAATATTTTAGAGAGGACAGGCGGATTTATTTAATTAGTGAGTATAATATGAAAAAGAAAATTTTAAGAAAATCGGTATGTATAACTTTGGTTCTTTTGGCATCTGTATCAATTATGTCTTCTGGATGTTCAAAGGAAAAGAAGCAAGAAGTAAGCCGTAACTCCTATAAATCACAGAAAGATTGCCAAGGAGATTGGGGGAACGATTGCAAATCAGACGGTCGTGGTGGATTCATTAGCCCATTCTTCTATTATATGGGTGGGTATCCACATATGTATAGCAACGGAGCTTGGTCAAGAGTTCCACAAAGTGCAGGATTTTCAAGAGTCCCTATGGGATCTTATTCTCCTAATGCTTCACAGGTTATAGGCTATTCTGGTGGTGTAGTGAATACCACAACTCCGGTTAGCGGTGGTCGTGCATCAGGAGCGGTTTCTAGTACTTCACGGGGTGGTTTTGGTGGAAGTGCTCATGGTTCTTCCGTAGGAGCATAGAATGAAAAGAGTTCAAGTAAAACAAAGAGAAAATTGGAAAGAGAATTTTGAGGGAATTGGGTTTTCTTTCCATTCTGTTGACGGTGAATATTGGAAGGAAGGCATTTGCTATGAATTTAATTCAGCACAAATAGATATTATTGATGATGTCACTCTTGAACTCCATAATATGTGTTTACAAGTCTGCGGTAAAGTAGTTAAAGAAAACTTATTTTGGAAATTAGGTATTCCCAAAAATGTTACGAAATTAATCACAGATTCTTGGGAGAGGCAAGATATTTCTCTTTATGGGAGAATGGATTTCTCTTGGGATGGTATTGGAGAACCTAAATTTTTAGAATACAATGCCGATACTCCAACTTCTTTGTATGAAGCATCAGTGGCTCAATGGACTTGGCTTGAAGAAGTATTTCCCGAATGCGATCAATTTAATTCTATCCATGAAAAGCTATTATCTAAATTCCATTCTCTCCCAGGCGTTCAAGGAGAACCGTTTTATTTTGCTTGTGCTAGTGAATCAGAAGAGGATTTAGTTACTGTTCAATATTTACAAGATATTTCTATTCAATCTGGCTTTGATGGCAGGCATATTTTTGTAGAAGATATTGGCGTAAATGATAATGGAATATTTGTCGATCTTAATGAAAATAAAATAGAGAATATATTTAAACTATATCCATGGGAATGGTTACTGAGCGAAGGATTTGGAAATAATCTTCTTTCTGAACCATTTAAGATGGTACTTGAGCCAGCCTGGAAAATCATCCTAACAAGCAAGGGAATTTTGCCTTTACTTTGGGAAATTTTCCCAGACCATCCTAATTTGCTTGAAGCTTCTTTCAAACCTATGAATGGTAAATATGTTAAGAAACCTCTATTCTCAAGAGAAGGCGCAAACATAAGCATTTATGATGGGAAGAATCTAGTTGAGCAAACGAATGGGAATTTTGGGAGTGAAGGATTTATTTACCAAGGATACCATGAATTACCTAGATTTGATGGCCAATATACATTAATTGGTTCTTGGATTATAGGGAATGAAACTGCTGGAATTGGAATTAGAGAAGATGATTCTGTGATTACGAAAAATTCTTCTAAATTTGTTCCTCATTTTTTCAGGTAATTACCATGCAAAATACACAAGACCTTTTCAAAACATATCCCATTTACTTCCAAGATAGGGATGAGTTTAATAAAGCTCTAGACCTTCACCACATGGCTGACGATATTGGGTATTCTGATATGTTACTAAAGTACTCAAATGAGTACCACAGAGATAGATTTGTAGGGTATTTAAGTTTAATGGGATTTATTAGCACTTGTGTAGAATAGGAGATATTGTTATGAAGAGATTTGAAGACGCTGGAATAAAAGATTATTTTGAACAGGGAATTATTGAAGAGTCCGACTTTTGTGATCCTTGTAACATGTGTAAAAATAACGAGAATAGAGATGACGAGTATCCTTGTTTATTTTGCGACCAGATACGAAAAGATGACCATTGAGCGGGTTGAAGGATGAAAGTATATTGTTCATGTTGTGCAAGACAAATATGTCGAACTATTTTCGATACTGAGATACAAGCTCCACTACCCGCTAGACATCTAGGATGTGGTAAATATGCTTGTTCTGATTGTTCAAAAGACTTAGACGAAAACGGATTATTTCCAGAGGAGAGAGGGCTATTTTAAATGATTAAACGACTCCGCAATAAATTCCGCAAATGGATCAATACTCCTCCTGATCGAAATGATTTATTTCTTACCCGTATTAGGAAAGAATATCAGAAAGTATTCCCATGTAAGCACGAATGGGAAGAAAAAGAATTTAGGCGATCATGTCATTGGTGTGGAGATATACAAGGATTAATGTATTCTCGTTATGGAAAAACAAGATATAGCTGGAAATCTATTAGAGTCAAAGAAGATTAAAATGAAAGATTACTATTGCGATTATTGTAAGTGTGGGTTATCTTATAGTAGCGAATTTGATGATATATATTGTAAGAATTGTGATACATGGGATGAAGAATGTAATGATAGAGAAGAATGTCCATTTTGCGAAGGTAGGCCAGAAAAACCGTCAGATTATTATGACCAATAAGGCGCGGGTGAAAGTGCCGAGCTGTGCCGCATGATTCGGCCATCCCACACATGCGGACTTGGGTGAGCAGATAAACACCTATGCTTGATAAAAACTATGCTGACAGTCGGGAAAGACCGACTTAATTAGGATATAGAATGAATATAAACCCACATATCTTACAAGAAATGGTTGATGAATTTAACGAAAGTTATTTAGATGTTGTATTAATTCCAAGTAAGGATCACAACACCGCAATAGATGGTGGAATGATAAGAGTTGCCCAGAATCGTAATCCAGAATGGTACAGAAATTTATGTTCAAATCATCCTAAAAGAAAACAAAGAACAAGGAAGAAACCTCAAACATCAATTAAGAAAGAGGATATTATTTCTGTTATGAAAAGTATGATAAAGAATGGTAGTACAAAATCAAAGTACTCTTATTACATTATAGAAGAAATGAATACTAGAGCAGAAGAATATGGGTTTATTAAATTTAAAGACCAATTTTAGAGGGTACAAAATGCAAGTATATGATATCATCAAGTTGCTAGAGTTAACACCATCTACCAACGCTAAATTAGAAATTCTTAAACAGCACAAAGACAATGAAGAACTGCGTGTATTCTTTTATCTAGCTCTTTCGCCAGAGGAAATATTTTATATTAAGAAAATCCCAAAATATTATAATGAAAACGATCTTCCCTTAACATGGGGGATGAATTCTCTTTCCTGCTTATCAACGAGAGAATGCACTGGTGACACAGGTATCAATTATTTAAGTAGAATTTTATCCTGTGTATCTCCAAAAAATGCTAATCTTATTGAGCGAATCATCCGAAAAGATCCAGATTGTGGGATTGATTATAAGACAGTTAATAAAATCTGGCCGAATTTAATTAAAATATTCCCGGTTGCTTTATGTGAAAGGAATAGCGAAAAGACCAGGAAGAATATTTCTTTTCCTGCATATATCCAAACTAAAATGGATGGGTTAAGGATTTGTGTCATTGTAGAAAATGGTAGTGTATCTTTTAGGTCAAGGAACGGCAAATTAATTGACCTAAAAGGGTATCTTGAGAAAGAATTTCTTGATATGTCGGAAAACGGTAACTATATGTTTGACGGAGAGGCTATTTGTTATAAGGATGGAGTACTCCTTCCCAGAAAAGAAAGTAACGGCCTTATCAACAAATCCATAAAGGGAACAATTTCCCTAGAAGAGGCAGAACTAATTCATATTGTTTTGTGGGACATGATCCCGCTAGGTGATTTTTGGAAAGAGAAATGTAAAATACCTTATTCTGAAAGGATCAGGGAGACACGGCAAAGTGTTAACGAGAAGAAATATAAATGCATTAGCTATGTGACATCTACTGAAATTAATTCATGGGCTGAAGCAGAAGCGATATTTCAAGATTATTTGTCCGAAGGGCTTGAAGGATGTATTGTTAAAGAGAAAAGTTCTATTTGGGAAAACAAGCGTCTGAAAAATCATATTAAATTAAAAGCTGAAAAAAGCGCTGATCTTTTGTGCATTGGTGTTGAGCCGCATTCCAAAAACCCAGATATGATAGGAAGTTTAATTCTACAAACATCATGCGGCAAATTGGAATGCGGTTGCGGATCGGGGATGACAGATAATGATAGGTTAAAGAATAAAGAATACTTCATTGACAAAGTGGTTGAAGTGAAGTATAATGAAATAATTGAAAAAGAAAATAGTAATATCAAAAGTTTATTTTTGCCGATTTATAAAACAGTTAGACTTGATAAAACAATTGCAAATTCATTGGAGGAATTGGGATAATGACTCTTAATCCAGTAGAAGATGTCAAAATAAATAAGTTTCATTTAGACGAGGAAGCAGCCACGATTTCAGCATTAATTTACGAATATGATGTAATTTGGAATTTCGCAGTTAGAAAATTAGAATCGCTTACGGCAAAAATTGATAATATTTCTGACGAACTAAAGAATCTTCGGATGACATTAAGTTTTGAAGCAAAATCAAACTGGAAAAACTATCCCGAATTAAATGAAAACAAATCTCCAAGTGATAAACTTTGTGAGTCTTGGGCTTTTACAAGAGAAGAATACAAAGGTAAATTTGAAGAACTTAAGAATTTAAGGTTAGAAAGAGCAGAAGCTTTTGCTGAAGAAAGGCTATTATGTAACCAACACTTCATTATGTTGAATAAAGCAAAGAGTATTGAGGTATTAACTAGACAATGGATTGCTCAGTATTTCAGCACCGACAATGGTAGTTCCCCAAAAGAAGAACAAAATAAAGAAGCCATAGAAACCACAAAACAAATAAACAAAACACCAAGGAGAACATTAAAGCAATGACAAAACAAGTAAGGATCGAAAATGCAGATACTAGTAATCATAAGGTAATTGTTCAGGTTTGGGATATGGGTGTTAATGGGGAACCAGATGTTCTAGCCCATGAAACTGAATTAAATTATCCAACGGCAATGAAGGAAGACTATATTCATAGTACCCGGTATATTGTTGTTAAAGAAATTTAAACAAAGGAGTTAAGAATGAAAATCAGTTCTAGGGAAGTAGAGAAAGAGTTCAAGCCAATTAAGTTAAGTATTGTTTTTGAAACAGCACAAGAATTAGAAATGTTTTATGGCGCAGTTGGGTGTTCTTTTTCTGATATAAAAGATTCTGCCGAAGGTAACAGTTGGGTTAATACTGATAAATGGGACAGCCATACCGATAGTACTTATGAACTGTACGATTGGGCAGAAGAACAATTGAATGAAATTCATGACGTTAATTAACAATGCGAGAACTAATAAACAAACTTTTAATCTCTGGGCCTTGGGTATGGGCCTTGACAGGGATGCTAATCGGAATTATTGTACTACATGTCATTCCACGAATTTATAAGGAGGCATTGAATGTATTCTTTGTAGCAAAGTACAGTAATTTTTATCAACAATCAATCGCTTATAGTTTAACTATGAAACAATTAGAAAAAGATGAAATTAATCGAAGTAATAAACAAGAAGTCCTAAATCCAGGACAAAACTAAAAGGGAGAACCAAAATGAAAGAAATCCTCGAAGCAATCAGCACGGTAATGGAAGAGTTCAACGAAAATGCAACTAAGCGAGTAGAAAAGGGGAATGCCTCAGCAGGGGCTAAAAGCCGCAAGAGTTCTTTGGTCATTGCAAAGCTCATGAAGGATTGGCGGGCTGCTTCCGTAAAGAAGGATTAAAACATGAGAACGTCATTTGCAGAAAAATTTGGGGTTGGGGCCACTATTTTTATTATCGCAATTATGATTATTGGCTTTATTGGCTGGTGTAAAAATATCTATAAACTAATTGATTGTGATTTTGAAGCTCCATATAAGACAGAAGTAATTAGGACAATTAGCCTATCTCCTATTGTTGGTGCAGTTACGGGATATATGACAATTGGCGAAGAAAATAAGTAAATATAACAAATAGGAGAATTAAAGTAATGGCAATTGATCGTAAAGCAATGCAGGGGCAACTTAAAAAGCGAATTGAGGAACAGAACAAAGCGAAGGACCGTGGCGTAAACGACTATGAATCTTATTTCAATGTCCCGGAAGGTGTGTTCCAGTACATGGTCAAACCTACTGAAGCCGGTATTGAACTTGGATTTGATATTATCCCGTTCATGGCTGGGTCTAATTATCCTACTAAGGATTACAATATCAATGAAGGTGATTCGACTTATATTCTTGATATTTGGATTCATCGAAATGTAGGGGCTGGAAATAAACCCGTAGTTTGTCCTTTGAAGAACTATGATCTCCCTTGTCCGATTTGCGAGAAACGAGTTGAAATGTTAGACAAGGTAGGGCAAATGGAGAAAGAAGAATTCAAGAAATTCAAGAAAGAAAATTCTGAACTCTGGCCTTCTCGTCGCGTTCTTTATAACGTGATTATTCGTCATGATGAAAAGGAAGAAAAGAAAGGTATTCAGATCCTTGAAAACTCTCACTTCTTCTTTGAGAAAAAGATGCAGGAAGTGGCAAAGCGTCCCCGTGGCGGCGGCTTTATTCCTTATCCTGATCCAGATGAAGGGAAAACCGTATGGATGAATCTAAAGAAAGCGGGAGATAATTGGGAAGTAACCCCTCCTGTATTTGAAGACCGGAAGTATATTATTTCTGACGGAGAGATTGAGGCGGCACATGCTCTTGATAACCTTCTTGTTTTACATGAGTATGATAAGATTGTTCAGATTATGAGTATTGTGAAGGGAAAATCAGAAGATACAAGTAATAGTGTAGATGATAGGAATGACGATAAACCCGTGGTGAACCGTAGAGAACTAAAGCAAGCCCCTCAAGAAGCAAAGCAAGAATCTTCCATGGGAGATGATGTTCCTACTTTCGCGGAGAATTGCGTTAACCAAGAAACCGGCGAAATGAAGTGTCCAATTGAGGCAGAGTTCGGTATTGATTTCGACAACTACGAAGAGTGTGACAAGTGCTCAATCAATATGGAATGTAAGATTGCAAACGAAACACCTGTTGAACCAGAGCCGGAGCCTGTTACTCCTGTGCGGCGTAAACGTACTTTAAAGAGTTAAGTAATTTTCAAGTGGCGTGGTTGATAGGTAAGACGCATTGGATTACGGTTCGATTCCGTTAAATATCTTGGTATGGCTAATGTTAATGCTGGTTCGATTCCAGTCGCCACTTGATTTAATTTAAAAAGAGGTAAATGATGGGACTTTTAGACGCCTTAGTTGATGTAGTATCTATGCCGATTAGATTGGCGGTTGATGTAGTAAAGATGCCAGCAAAGATTATGAATGGCGAAGATGGTCTTCTGGAGAACACTATGGAAGGAATTGAAGATATTGAAGACGATCTTAAAAATAAATAGGTTAATCTATGAAGGAATTAACTAAGCCTTACAATGGAATAAGTTTTTGGATATGGAAATTTTTATTTCACTTCAATTTTGCGAAAACATTAAGTTGGGCTGAAGATTTTAATAATAAAAGGAACACATATTTTTTCGGAATACACTTAGTGCAGAAAATAACAGAAGACAATGATATTTTGCGGGCTATTTCATTATATTTTGGCCCAATAAAAATAATGGTTGGATTAGCAATTTAAATTAAAAGGAACCAAAATGGAATTTATTAAAACTGGACTTAAAGAAATGGTTGATGCTTTTACGGAATTTGAAAACGCAAAAGAAGATCTTAAAATTCGGGTAGATGCTGCTTATGATACTATGTCAGAAAAGAGCCAAATGGTAAAAGCACACGATATTGATAAAAAGGTGTTTACCAAAATTGCCAAAAGTATTGTGGCTAATAAAATTGGGGATTTGAACGAAGAGAATGAACTAACTAGTATGATCCTTGAACAAGCATTGGGCGTTGTTAGCCCTGACTTGGGTGGTGGAAATAATGGATAGAGAAATGTTTATAGACATAATAAAAGAGATGGTTTTGCATGTGTTTATTTTTTTGGCGATTATTCTTATCCCAACCGCAACTATAATCAATCTATTTAATCAAAGAAGTTGTAATAAATATCAAGAAGTCACAGGGAAACAAACTAAATTTATCTGGTTTGACAATTGTTATGTCGAAACACCACAAAATGGATGGTTGACAAAGGGTGAATACGGGAAAGTAATAATTGCGCGTGAAGGGCTTTCTCATTAATTTAGAAATAGAATAGAGGCCGATAATGAATAGAGTAAGAAATGAAGACGAAACGTATGAAGAGTACAGGATTAATCTAGCAATGGAAGAATATAAAAGAAGGAATTATTTGAAGGGTAAATTTATTAAGGTAAATAAGGGTAAGGGGAATAAATAATGGCGACTAAACGAGAGATTGATTTCATCAAAGGGACACTTAGTGTTAATCACGCGACGAATGAAGAAATTGTTATCTTTCTTGATTATGTTAGCCAACTTGAGTCGTTGCTTGACCAAGGAGATATGGAAGATTTTTACGGTACAGAAGGCTGGAAACATTCTATAGGAGTTGAGTAAATGGCACCAAAAAAGAAAGATAAGAGTTTGGCGCAGAACACAGAGTCAACCGGGTTAAGCGAATTGGCTGGACAGATTAAGGATAATATTGATGCTGCGGTGGAGGTTAGAGAAGAAAGAGTAGAGTTTATTTCTACTGGGTGTATTCCGTTTAATCTCGCTTTGTCACAGAAGGGCAAAAATGGTGGTATCGCAAGAGGAAGGATTATCAACTTCGTAGGGGATGGTTCTAGTGGTAAGACACTGAACGCTTTAGAAACTGCCGCATGGTATTGGTATAATATTTTAAAAGTTAAAAGTAACCTATATCCAGATACCAAGAAACGAAGAGTCCGATACAATAACGGAGAAGGAGTCATGGACTTTCCGGTTGCAGAAATGTACGGAGATGATTTCTATGATGGAGCAGAGTGGATTCAAATTAATGAAGCCGAAGCATGGGGTCTTGACGTTCAAAGAAGTATAAATGAATTAAAGAAAGGGGAATCAATGCTTTATATTTGTGACTCCCTTGATTCTCTTATTCCTCAAGCATCTAAGGAGAGAATTGAAAAGCAGATTAAAAATGGTGGGAAGAGAGATGGGACTTATGGGTTGGAAGCTCAGAAATACTTTTCTACCGAATTTTTCAACGATCTTTGTGATAGAATGACGGGAAAAGATTTTACTCTTTTAATCATCTCCCAAGTACGCGAAAATCTTTCGGCGGGCATTTTCGGGAAGAAGTACCGAAGAAACGGGGGAAAAGCGTTGGATTTTTACACCCATCAGGTGGCCTGGCTATATAGTAGGGAAAAATTCAAAAAGACATTTAAAGGCAATGAACGAATTTATGGTGTATCTACATTGGCTAAGGTAGAACGAAATAAAACAGCACTCCCATACCGTGAAGCGGAAATCCCGATTATGTTTGACTTTGGTGTAGATAATAATCTCGCTTGTGCTAGCTTCCTATTCGGGGCAAAAGACAAGGAAATTGAATGGGAAGGGGAAACGATGAAAAAAAGCGATTTAGTTGAGTTGGCAGATAATGATGAATTCGTTGAAAGTAAGTTAGCCGAAGCGGTTGAACAAGAATGGTTTTATATTGAAGATAATGTAAGATCTAGAAAGCCGTCAAAGGCCGCAAAGTACATGAAGTAAGGAGGTCCAATGGCAAGAAAACTAACTGACGAACAGGAAAAAGAAATATGTAGGTTGTATTTAGAAGAAAATATTAAATTAGTAGAAATTGGTAAAATATATAAAATCCATGCTGTTGCAATCGGAAATTGCCTCAGAAGAAACAATATTGAAATACGCAAAGTTATTGTTGAAATAAACACAGGCGACAAATTTGGAAGGTGGACAGTAATAAACGAAGCGGATAAAAGGGGCTATAACAGATACTTTCTCTGCGAATGCTCTTGCCCTGATAAGACTAGAAAAGAGGTTTGGTATAGTGATTTAAAAAGAGGGCGTTCTCAATCCTGCGGGTGCTTGCACAAAGAAACTACAATTAAAAGGCAGTTAAATTCGGGAAAAGACTATACGGGGCAGATATTCGGGAGATTGACGGTATTATATGAAGTAGAAAGAAATAAGCAGGGAGGAAGGCAAGTTATAGCTCAATGTTCATGCCCCGATAAAACAATTAAGAAATATGCTTTATCGTCACTAAGACACGAATTAACATCATCCTGCGGGTGCTATAATAGGGAGCGGGCAATCAGAGATGCAACACTCCAAGTTAAGGACTACCAAGAAAGGCATCCGTTGTTCTGCAAAGTAGAAGAAATACGAGATTGTGAAAACGGACTCGGGATAGAAGTGACATGTAAACACTGTAAAGAATGGTTTGTTCCTACAAGAAACCAATTAAACGATAGAGTCAGAGCGATAGAAAAACCAAACGAGAAATATTTTAGCAGAGAAAATAATTTTTACTGTCCGGGGAAGTGCAGACAAGAGTGTGACGTTTATGGAACTAAAACAACACCGAAGTCACTAAGAAATGTAAAGAAGAAAGCCCGATGTCACCAGCAAACAAATAAGAAAGCGCTACTTGATAACCAATTCGATAAATACGGATATTATCATTGTGAAAAATGCGGAAACCCATTTGAGAGAAAGGAATTAATTATTCACCATAACATTCTAGTTGGTAAAGATCATACAGAGGCTGATAATATGGCGCATCAGATAATCACATGTCTCGGTTGCCATGAACATAAAGGGTGCTAAATGTCACTAAAACACAAAATCCTGATAATTGACACCTCTAGTTTATTTTACCGTTTGGTTTTTTCAATGCCCGATCTGTCTACATCTGAGGAAGACGCCCAAACGCATATCCTCTTTGGCTTCGTTAAGGATGTTCTAGCACTTGCTAAGAAATTTAATACGAACAAATTTATTTTCTGTTTTGACACTAAAGAATCAAAACGCAAGCAAATGTTCCCCTCGTACAAAATGAAGAGGAATTCAAAGAAGCAGGAACGTACAAAAGAAGAAATTGAGTCATTTAAAGAAGCATTTAGGCAATTTAATCTTCTACAACACGAGATTCTTCCAGATTTAGGGTTTAAGAATTGTTTCGTTGACCCAGGTTTCGAATCCGATGATATTGTAGCAGACATCGTGTTTGCATATAGCGAAGATTGTGAATTTGTCCTAATTAGTAAAGACGAGGATTTTTATCAACTGTTAGATCATTGCTCTATGTACAACATCAAGACCCAAGAATTTTATACTAAACAAGATTTGCTAAATGAATATGGTATTATCCCAGAACAATATGCTATCGCGTTGGCTCACTCTGGTTGTTCGACCGACGAAATTCCCGGCGTAGAAGGAGTTGGAGTTAAGACAGCCTGCAAATATCTCCTTGGACAACTTAAAAGTACCTCCAAGAAATATCAAGATATTGTTTCTGAAGAAGGCAAAAAAATTTACGAAAGAAATTTACCTTTAGTAAAATTACCACTTGAAGGGACTAAAGAATTTGAAATTGATTTCACAGAGAAATTTAAGCTATCTTCGTTTATCGAGTTATGTGAGGAAATGAAATTTCGGTCGTTGTTAAGAAATGATTCCATTAATATCTGGAGTACTATTTTCGTTAAGGACAATAAATGATTAATATCTTTTGTAAGGACGAAGAAGGATACCACGAAATAAACATCAAATCCTATGATTATATTTTATTCAAAAGAAATATGGAAAAGGAAAAATACCAGATATATTTGATCCCAGAGGGAAAATATTATTTCGTGACGAAAGCAGAATACGAAAATCATGTAAATGAGTCAGAGATTGAAGACACTAAACCTGATGACGTTGAATTTGAAATGGATATGGATTTAGACGACGATGCACCTGAATCAGAACTGTGTGAGGCGAAGAAATGATAATTGATACAGAAAAAATACGAGAAGGTAAAGAACAACTAGAAATAGATATTCTGAAATTTATTAGTTCTAAATTTAGAGAATATAGGGAAGAATACGGGATAACACCAAATTTCATAAATATCCAGCTAATTTCAATTACTGAGTACAGAGACAAATTCCATAATTATATGCCTAGTAATGTAACCGTCAGTTTCCCGAATGTGCTAGAATGAAAGATAAAGAAGAGTTTATCCAACTTAAACATTCTGAATTACCTATTTTAAAAAAGAAGATGTACGAAGAACAGAATGGGATTTGCCCTATCCTTAAAGTAAAATTCCCACTAGAAAGTTTCGTAATTGATCATATGCACGGGTCAAAGGGGAAAGAGATAGGAGAAAATGGAAGTTCGTGCTGCCGAGGGGCCATTTCAGCCCAAAGTAACTCATGGGAGGGCAAAGTAACAAATAGTTTTATTCGTTACGGATTACATAAATTTGGAGTAGATATTTGGGATGTATTAAGAAACCTTGCTGATTACTTAGAAAATGCTAGAACCAATTTTATTCACCCTACAGAAAAACCTAAAGTTCCTAAATTCACAAAAGTTTCATATAACAATTTAGTTAAAGAAATAAAGAAGAAAAACCGGAAAGAAAAAATTCCAGATTACCCTCGGTCTGGTAAATTGACGAAAAGGTTAGGGGAATTGTTCGAGAAGTATAAAATAGAAGTTAAATATTATAAATAGAAATATTATAAATAGAAATAATATGCAAAACACACTAGATAAAGTTACAGTCAAAAATTTTCAAACGCATTCTAGTTCAGAACTCCCATTGCATTCTGGGGTTTCGATCATCAGCGGCAATTCTGATTCCGGCAAATCGTCTTTGCTTCGAGCTGTCAATTTAGTTTTGTCCAACAGGCCCAGCGGACATCAATATCTCCCATGGAATAGCCCCCCAAAAACCGTTACTGAATGCAAACTAGAATTTTCTGATGGAACAGTTGAGCGTAGAAAATCAAATACGATAGATGAGTATATTTTAACCATCGGAGATGAAGTAAAAGAATTCAAATCCCTGAATCGCACCGTGCCCGATGAAATCAAAGACTTTCTTAACCTAGCAGATTACAATTTCCAAGACCAAGAGGAAGGCAGGCACTTCTTCATCAGCGAGTCTCCCGCCGAGCGTGCTAGAATGATCAATAGCATTTCAGGAGGGGCTATTATCGACCAATCTCTTTCAAGCGTAAATTCTTTAATCAGAGAAAATAACTCAAAACAAAAACAAACCGAAGACACAATAAAAGTTCTGTCTTCTCAAATTGATAAAATTAAATTCATTGACGATGCAGATAAATTACTTGTTCAGATAGAAGAGATGTTCACTAATTGTGAACGCCTAGAATTAATGAACACTAACCTAAATAATTATATTCAAGAAATCCAGGAAATTGAATCGAGAATACTTGGATGTGATAAAGTTTTAAAACACAAGAAAGCATTACAAGAGATACAAGATTTAATTAATGCCTTTAATACATTAGAAGTCAAACAGAGATCCTTAAGCGAATATGTATCAAATATAAGTAATATCCAAGAAGTAATACAAAGTAATACTGATTTTTTGAAGTGCAAAGGATTATATAATGAAATTATATTGGTCATTAAGAGCTATAATGAATTAGATAATAGTCACAATACCCTTAAAACGTATGTTGCGGAACTCACAGACGTTGATTCAGTGGTAAGTAATAGTACGGCATGGCTGGAGTGCAAAACGGCTGTACGAAGCATATATGACCTAATTACGGCACATGGGATAAAAGAGTACAATACCAGAGAATTGATGGAATATATTGATGGAATTGAAGAAAACAATAAATTAATTAAATTATTAAATACTAAAGTACTAAGTGCAAAAGAAAGGAGAAAGCAATTTATGATTGATCTTGGAGAATGCCCGTTGTGCGGTGGAGAGATTAAATGAGAGATATCCAAACATTAGAAGAAAAATTAGAGTACACGAAAGAATTAATCAGATGTTGGTATGAGGCGTGGGGGGGGCAAGTAGCAGTATCATTTAGCGGAGGAAAGGACTCTACTGTATTGCAACATATTGTAAGGTCAATATATCCAGATGTGAAATCTCTTTTCTCAAACACTGGGCTTGAATACCCAGAAATCGTTAGTTTTGTAAAAGAATTTGACAATGTTTGATAAGGATAGATTTATTAGACTAAAAGCAAACAGTCCGATTCAATACGATTACGTTATTAATAAATTAGGTGGAAAAGAAGTATTAGATTATTTAAAAATTCCTTATTGAGATATTATATGAATAAATCAATTTACTTAGCTGGTGGGATGAGGAACGGTTGGCAAGATATATTCATCACTAAAAGCGATACTAATAATTTCATAATTTATGATCCCCGTAAACATGAACAAAGCACAGAGAAAAATTATACTTCATGGGATATAAATGCTATTAAAAAATCCGATATTATTTTGGGACATATAGAAAAAGATAATCCTAGCGGGTATGGGTTGTGTTTGGAAATAGGCTATGCTAAAGCATTTCATAAGACCATTATTTGGGTTCAAGATAAAGAAGACGAAAGATCAAAATATTTTGGAATGAGCAGAGAATTAGCAGATTATGTGTTTTATGATTTAAACGAAGCAATACTGTTCATAAATAAGAATTCAAATATTCTGTAAATTACAAAGAATTGAGAAAATAAATGAAAATATTAGCATTCGGAGATATTCATTGTAGGCAAGAAGCTCCAAGATGGAGAACTGATAATTATTCAGAAACGCATTTCAATAAAATGAAATACTGTTTCGATTTAGCACAAAGGAATGGATGCTCAATAGTTGCAATGCCTGGGGACATATTTCACTCTCCACGTGCAAGTGACGATACAAAGAGAAGGCTTCAATCACTACTTAAAGAATATATCAATATTACGGTGTTGGGCATATTTGGTCAGCATGACGTTCACCATTACAGAGCAGACTTAAACAATACCCCATTGGGCGTAGTTGAATCAAGTGGATTAATTGAAGTTTTAAGAGAACCATTTAGAAACGGGATCGTTGATTTTTATGGAGCATCATGGAACGAACCGATTCCAGAAATTTTAAATAAAAATGCGTTTAATGTTCTTCTTATTCACACAATGATTATTAAAGATGATAAGCTTTATCATGAGCAAAAGAATTACGTAACCGCAAGAAATATGCTTGCAAAAAATTCGTTCGGGCTTATTATTTCAGGCGACAATCATGGCTGTTTCGCTTCAGAGTATAATGGTAAAACATTACTGAATATGGGATCGCTATGTCGTATGACAACTGCCCAATTAGGCCATATCCCCACATGCGCGATTTATGACACAGATACTAAGACCTATGAATTATTTGAGGTGCCCATAGAACCAGCGTCAAGCGTATTTAATCTTGAAGAAGTCCTAAAAAATAAAGATAAAAAAGAAACTTCAGAACAAATTAAAGAATACATAGATATTTTAAGTTCTGATTCAGGAGCAAAGGAATTTAGTTTTGTTGATAATCTTAATAATTTTATACTTAAAAATGAGATAAGACAATCTGTTCAAGATATTATTAAATCTACATTGGAAACCAAATGAGTGATATTAAAAAGAAAGACGGAAGTTTGTGGTTAATGCACGGTGACTGCCTTGAGAGAATGAAAGAAATTCCTGATGGAAGTGTTGATTTATGTCTTACTGACCCACCATATAATATTGCAAGGGATAATAATTTTAATACTATGGGTAGAGCAGGAATTGACTTTGGGGAATGGGATAAAGGCTTTGATTTATTTAGTTATATCGTTGAGGTATCAAGAGTTTTAAATAAAAACGGGTCATTTATTGTATTCAATGGCTGGAAGAATTTAGGTATCATCGCAGAATTTGCAGAAAAGAATGGATTTGAAACAAAAGATATGCTCCGCTTAGAGAAATCCAACCCTATGCCTAGAAACAGGGATCGTAGATACATTACTGATTACGAATGCGCTATTTGGTTTGTAAAGAAAGGGGCTAAATGGACATTCAATCGCCAAGATGATAAATACCAAAGACCGAAATTTGTGGCTAGTATTGATAAAGGGTTGCATCCAACACAGAAGAGTTTGAAATTGATGCAAGAATTATTACTAATCCATTCTAATATTGGAGATTCTATTCATGATCCATTTATGGGTTCAGGAACAACTGGCGTGGCTTGCAGGAACTTTATTGGAATTGAGAAAGACGATAAATATTTTGAAATTGCTAAAAACAGAATTATTAAATCTACATTGGAGGTAAAATAATTAATGGAATTTGATAAAGAAGCAAATATAATTATCACAAATGACTTGTATTCGGATCTGTTTTCTGGTAGAATAGATCCAGAAGATTTATTACTTAATCAAAAAGATATAGATGAAGTAGATAATGCCATTGAAGTTCTTGAGTTATTTCTTCATGGTGCAATAAATAATAAACTAATTAAGGTATATTAAGGAGAAAAATGAGTCCAATCTATTCATACAGGTGTAAGCGTTGTGAATTTGAAATAATCGATAAGTTTATGTTTAAAGATATAAAAGAAATGAAATGTCCTAATTGTAATTCAACTGCTATCAGAATCCCTACTTTTGCGAATTTCGTAATTAATGGCTATTCTAGCAGAAACAATTATATGGGGGACGCGAAATATGATAAAAATAAACGCTGAACAAGAACAAGAGATATGTAAATTATACTCGGTAGATAATATTCTTACGCCAGAAATAGGAAGAATGTTTGGGGTTTATTATTGGAGAATATGCTTAATTCTTAAGAAAAATAATATAAAAATCAAAAATAAAAAAATGCAAATTAATCCCGGAGACAAATTTGGCCGATGGACGATTATTGAAGAAATTAAAACTACTAGAATAATGAGACATTTTCTTTGCGAATGTTCATGTCCCGCTAAAACAAAAAGAGCCGTAAGTATTGGAAATCTCAGAAACGGAACGTCTAAGTCTTGCGGATGTTACAGTAGAGAAAGAACTTCCGAAACTAAGCTGAATTCGGGCAAAGACTACACGGGCTACGTTTTTGGGCGCTTGACATTATTATATGAAGTTGAAAGGAATAAACGAGGAGGGCGGCAATACATGGCGCAATGTTCTTGTCCGAGTAAAGCTATTAAAATATACCTCTTGGATAAAATGATTTCAGGAGATACATCCTCTTGTGGGTGTTATAAGATTCAAATGATAAAAGAGACAAATACTTATCAAGTAAAAGACTACCAAGAAAAGCACCCTCTATTCTGTCAGATAGAAGAAATAATGGATGATCCAAATGGGCCAGGGATTTTAGTCCGATGTAAACATTCTAATTGTCGGAAATGGTTTAAACCTACAAAAACGCAAATATATAGTCGGTTAGCTGTAATAGAAATGCCCCAGAACACCACTATAGGAACAGAAAACCTTTTCTATTGTTCTAATGAATGTAAAGACTCCTGTCCTTTGTATAAAACTCATTCAGATCCCTTAGATATAAGAGGGGAAGATATGAACAAGGCATTGCCTTACGAATTATTTATTTGGACAAACGAAGTTTTTAAACGCCAATGTGACGAATATGGATATAATTTCTGTGTTAAATGCCATTCAATGAATAACCTCCATGCCCACCATATTGATCCTCAGAAACTAGAGCCTGGATACTCATTAGACCCGGAAAATGGAATCATATTTTGTTCAGATTGTCACTATAGCACCGGGCACAAAGGAGAATGTTCTACTACCTATTTGGCCAATATAGTTTGTAATTATACAACCCGGCCTCTGGAGGTAAAAGAATGAATCAACTAGTGTATTGTTTATGTACAAATTACAACTGTGAT